>Ga0181554_1000022_pt1 | contig 131986 bp, 140 predicted proteins | sample 011ome_16_FD_145602 | JGI IMG/M metagenome (GOLD analysis project Ga0181554, IMG submission 145602) | Coastal salt marsh microbial communities from the Groves Creek Marsh, Skidaway Island, Georgia - 011503CT metaG (spades assembly) | ecosystem: Environmental > Aquatic > Marine > Intertidal... | reverse complement strand
GCGGTCGCCGACAGCAGTGTCGACGCGCACGAGCTGACGGCCAACAACGTCACGTGGGCGATGGACCCTCGAGAGAGCGTCACCGTGACCGGCACGTCGACCATCCGAGACGGCCTGCTGGGCTGAGGGATTCAGGCGCGTCGAGCGCGCTCCCCGCAGCCAGGCGCAGCCGTCAGTTGCGAGGCGAACCCGCCGCCATCCACGCCTCACGCAGTTCTGGGGCCACGCGGCCGCGCTCGGTGACCTTCATGCCGTTAGCCCGCGCCCATGCTCGGATGATCGCCGCGTCAGTGGGGGCCTTGGCCGCACCTCGCTTGCGTGCCGCCTTGCGCGGGGCTGCCGGCTTGCGGCTTCCACCGCCCACAGGTCGGCCCGCCTTGATGAAGGGCTTCAGGGCCGAACGGAGATCCGCGAAGGAGGCATCGGTGAGGTCGACCTCATATGCCGTGCCATCCAGCGAGAACGTCCGCGTCCGAGCCCCTGTCTCCCCCGAGATGTCGTCGATAATCAGGGTCTTTTTCGCCATGCGCGCAATTATGTCACAGAAATAATGCGAATCAATTGATGAGCGAATATCCCTGGCATTAGTCAGGGATATTCCTGCAAAAAGAGACTATGCGCTCTTCTCGCGCCGCTCGCGACGCCCACCTCGAGGAACGAGGGTCGGACTGACGTGATCGCGCACCACCTCGTCGGTGATGATCACCTTCTCGACGTCATCCCTGCTCGGCACGTCATACATAACGTTCAGCAGCACTTCCTCGAGGATCGCCCGCAGTCCGCGTGCTCCCGTACCTCGGTCGAGCGCCCGATCGGCAACCTCGTCGAGGGCCTCCTCGGAGAACTCCAGCTCAACGCCGTCGAGTTCGAACAGCCGCTGGTACTGCTTCACCAGTGCATTCTTCGGCTCGGTCAGCACTGCCACCAGGGCCTCTCGATCCAGCTTGGCCACCGAGGTGAACACCGGCAGGCGCCCGATGAACTCCGGGATGAGTCCGAAGCGCAGCAGATCCTCGGGCATCACGTGGCTGAAGATGTCGTCCGGATCGCGATCGTCGCTGACCCGCTCGCCGTCGACGATGTCGAAGGTGAAGCCGAGCTGCTTTTGCCCCAGCCGCTCCTCCACGATGTGATCGAGGCCGGAGAAGGCACCACCCACGATGAACAGAACGTTCGTGGTGTCGATCTGCAGGAACTCCTGATGCGGATGCTTGCGCCCGCCCTGCGGCGGGACCGACGCCGTGGTGCCCTCAAGGATCTTCAGCAGGGCCTGCTGCACACCCTCGCCGGACACGTCGCGGGTGATCGACGGGTTCTCGCTCTTGCGGGCGACCTTGTCGATCTCGTCGATGTAGATGATGCCGGTCTCGGCTCGCTTGGTGTCGTAGTCCGCGGCCTGGATCAACTTCAGGAGGATGTTCTCCACATCCTCACCGACATACCCGGCCTCCGTCAGGGCCGTGGCATCCGCGATCGCGAAGGGCACGTTCAGCATGCGGGCCAGGGTCTGGGCGAGGAGCGTCTTGCCCGAGCCGGTGGGGCCCAGCAGCAGGATGTTCGACTTGGCGAGCTCGACCCGCTCGTCCTTGGACCGCTCGGAGCCGGACTGCTCCGCCTGCACGCGCTTGTAGTGGTTGTAGACGGCGACGGAGAGCGACTTCTTGGCGACGTCCTGGCCGATGACGTACTGGTCGAGGAACTCGAAGATCTCGCGCGGCTTGGGCAGTTCACCCCACGACGACTCGGTCGCCTCGTTGAGCTCTTCCTCAATGATCTCGTTGCACAGGTCGATGCACTCGTCGCAGATATAGACGCCGGGGCCGGCGATCAGCTTCTTGACCTGCTTCTGGGACTTGCCACAGAAGGAGCACTTGAGCAGGTCGCCGCTCTCGCCGATCCGTGCCATCAACGTCTCCTACTCCAGATCAGGACGAACCCGATCACCCAGCCGACAATGTCCTGCGCACATGGACCCCCCGACCGTACCTCGGTGACCCCCCTCGTGCAGCCTCACACCACGCCGAGATGTGGATACAGCTATCCGGCAAGCTGGAACAGCTCATGGACGAGGAACCCGGGCCAGACGAACGACTCGAGGACTCCCCACGGATATCCCCAGAAGGTCTCGGCCTGCTGCCAGTTCCAGACCAGGGCGCCGATCAGCCCGAGTCCGTAGACCGCGCCCGCCCCGCCGGCTGCCGCGTTGTTGCTGTTCGCCATGACGCCTCCTGCCCTCAGGTGCCCTGACGACGCCACGGCGTCCAGGGCTCAGAGTCCTCTCGTCCATGCTCCGACATCAGAACCGTACCGATCGACGAGGCCTGAGTCCTCGCGAGAAGGCGTTCAGCACAAGGGATTGCGACGTCCGCGCTGCTGCCCTGACTGACCCGCAGAACGGCGGGTCAGCGGATGACGCCGTCGCGCACTGCAGCCCGCTTCACTGCCTCGGCCACAGACGAGGCGAGCTGCGGGTGGAAGGGGTCCGGCACGATGCAGTCAGGGGCCAGATCGTCACCCACAAGGTCGGCGATGGCGCCGGCAGCGGCCAGCTTCATCCCCTCGGTGATCCTGGTGGCGCCCACGTCCAGTGCACCCCGGAAGATGCCCGGGAAGGCCAGCACATTGTTGATCTGGTTCGGGAAGTCGCTGCGTCCTGTCGCCACGACACGAGCCCCCGCTGCATGGGCCACCTCGGGAAGGACCTCCGGGATCGGATTGGCCAGGGCGAAGACGATCGGGTCAGCGGCCATGCGCGCGATGGCCGAGCCGTCGATGGTGCCTCCGGACACCCCGATGAGCACATCGGCCCCCTCCAGCGCCGAGGCGATGTCGCCGCGCGCCGCCCCCGCGTTGGTTCGCCGGGCGAGTCCGAGCTTCACGTCATTGAGGCCGTCCCTATCCACATGCAGGATCCCGGCACGATCGCAGACCAGCAGGTCTCCGATCCCGGCAGCCAGGAGCATGTCCGCGATCGCCACGCCGGCTGCCCCAGCACCGGAGATGACGACCTTCATCCCAGCGATCTCACGACCGGTGAGCCGGGCCGCATTCCGCAGCGCGGCCGTCACCACGACGGCGGTGCCGTGCTGATCGTCGTGGAACACCGGGATGTCCAGCCGCTCCTGCAGGCGCCGCTCGATCTCGAAGCAGCGCGGGGCGGAGATGTCCTCAAGGTTGATCCCGCCGTAGGCAGGAGAGATCATCGCGACCGTCTCCACGATCGTGTCGACGTCCATGGTGTCCAGGCAGATGGGCACGCAGTCGATGCCGCCGAACTCCTTGAACAGCAGGCTCTTGCCCTCCATGACCGGAAGGGCGGCCACTGGCCCGATCTCTCCCAGGCCGAGGACGGCGCTGCCGTCGGTGACGATCAGCACTGAGTTCGATCGCCAGGTCAGCTCCCACCCCAGCGCCGGGTCATCGGCAATGGCCTGCGAGACCCGGCCGACGCCAGGCGTGTAGGCCAGGGCGAGGCCGGCATTGTCACGGACCCGGACGGTGGGCCGCACCTCGATCTTCCCGCCGCGGTGCAGCGGGAAGGCGGGATCGTCCCCGAAGGGACCCTCCTCGGGAACGGGCTCATAGCCGAAGGGACGGGAAGGCAGGTCAATACTCACGGGAATTCCTCACTGGGTGCGACAGGTTTCATGGAGCCCGCCGGATGGCACGGTCTGCCGGTGGCGAATGCTCGAACGGGGGTCGCCCGTGAGGGGAAAAGGATGACACGCTCGGCCCGATTGCGCCAGAGCAGCCAGTCGGACGGCTCCCGAGCGCCGGCGATCAGGAGGGGTCGCTGCCCAGTTCTCCTGCCGCGCGCTCCGCCAGCTCCTTGAGTCGCACCAGCGTGATGAGGATGGCCTTCTGGTTGTTCTCGTAGGCGTTCATCAGGCGCAATGCAGGCGGGAGGAGCGCTGTGGAGGCATCGAAGGTCTCGGTGACCTCGGTGGTCTGCTCATCGATGGCCCGCAACTCATAGCGCCAGCGGTGCCGGCCGATGTGCCGCCAGGCGATGCGGCCCGGCTCATCGAACTCCTCGACCGTGTTCTTGATCGCGTAGGGCAGTCCCATTCGCATGCTCATGCCGAAGGTCGCCCCCTGGCTCAGGCGCTGCGGTGCCGTGGCCGCGGAGCCGCGCACGGTGCCCGACCCGTCGAACTCAGGATGACGGGACGGATCGGCGAGGATGTCGAATATCAGCTGAGCGGGAGCCTTCACCACGGTGCGGCCCGCCCGCCGGTAGGAGTGCCCGGTGTCGACAACGTCTGCGCGCTCAGCCATGGCCACAACCTAGGCCAGGCCGACAGGTGGACCGCAGAACTTCACCGCAGAGGACCGAAACTGAATCCGTCTTTAACTATCTTTGAATTGGCAGGTATCTTTTTCATATGGTTTGCCTGTGCAAACATGAAATTTGGGTCTCCTGGCGCCATGCATGAGCAATGAGCGTGGCACCATTGGACTGTGATCTACACACATGCGAGGCGAGAAGACTGACCCATGCGAGCAACCCCGGAACAGAGCCAGGCATGGCTTCAGGCGCGGATGCGCGAACTACACATCGGTTCCCTTGAGGAACTCGCCGACCGGTGTGGCTCGGACAAGGGCAACTTGTCCAGGATCTTCCGTCAACTGCAGAATCCCCGCGTTGATGCTCTCGAGGGACTGGCCTCCGGCTTGGGCGTCGGCGTGTACGAGTTGCTGGTGCGCATCGGGGCGGTCGACCCCGAAGAGGACACGCCACCGGTCGTCCGAAGATACGGCCGGTCAGTGCGCTTCACCTGGCCGGAGTAGTCCCCGGCACACCCTCAGCTAGACAACTCAGCGGGGGGTACTCAGCCCAACAGAACGTTCCCATTCGGCGAGGACTTCCGGACCCTCGGATCCGAGCGCCAGACACGCCGCCTTGACGAGTCCGTGACTCAGTGACGCGTGAGCGTGAACCACGAGCCGGCCCCCTTGTCGATCCACGACGAGGGTACGGTCGTCTGACCAGTGCACAGCGACTTCCACGTCCATGCAGCTCCCCTCCGGAGAGAAACCGATCTGTGGCCAGGGGGTTTCAGCAACGCTTCACCTTGACACACAGATGGAGGGCGCGCAGGCTCTGTGCGCCTAGCCGGCCCAGCAGGCCGACATTTGCACGTGCATGACCAGGGTATGCCCCTACTCGCCCCCTAATGAACCTCAGCCACGCAGGCCATCGGGCACCAGCTGCGGATCACGCCGCTGGCATTGCTCATGCAGATCGCGCAAACCGTCACTGGGCTTGAGACCATCGCTGGCAAGAGCCTGGGCAGCCTGAAGGAAGACATCGGCCTCGTCAGCCAATCGATTCGCCACCGACAGCGCCCGCATGAGGACCGCGTAGGTCGACTCCCAGCGCGGGTGGCGGGACACCTGCTCACGGGCACTGGCGATCACATCAGCTAGTTCGAGATCGTCCGTCACCGCTGCCAGCCGACATTCGAGAAGGTCGACGCCCGCCTGTTCAACTCGCTCCGCGATCCGCGAGCGACGGGCGATGAGGTCCGTGTCCACCACGTCTGGGAAAGCCAAGCCCCGCACGAGTGCCATCGCCGTTGTCAGATTCCCCATCGCCGCCCTTGCGTCACCGTCACGACGATGCCCTGCAGCTTCGTCCAGCAGGGCGTCGAAGCGGTATACGTCGATGGACTGAGGAGCGAAGTCAAGCGTGTATGCGCCGCTACGGTAGTAAACGGCGTCCTTGCCCAACCACCGGCGCACATGACTGACATGAACCTGCAGAGTATTGACCGCCGTTGCTGGACTCTTGTCTGCCCAGACCGCTGCGATGATCCGCTCTCGGTCCACCGGCTCAGTCGGCCAGCCAGCCAGAACGGTGACGATGCGTCCGATCTGCCTCGTCGGTGGCAGCACCCACACGCCGTCGTCGTCTGCCCGAGCTGGACCTAGGACGCCGAGGCGGAGCGGCTCCTGCCCAACCGGCCTGCGCATGACCCTCTCCCCCAATTCACACACAGTGCCGTCTGCCTGACGCCACGTCAGTATCGCCATTACGTTGCACTGCCGCAACCCCCTGCCGATGGTGAAGTCGAGCTTCATTGACGCCATCGACGCTGAGCACCGGCTGCGGGCCCAAACAATGCTCGCCATTACTCCCACGACGGTCACCCCCCGGCGCTAATGTGGGGTAGGTCACAAGAAGCAAAGGTGGCATGGGTTGCGAAAATGCGACGAGTCAGTAGCCCATTGGCGCGCCCGCGGAGAGTGAGCAATTGGGGGGCTTGAGGATGCATGAACGGCCGCTGGCCGGACTGGCCACCTTCCTCGATGCTCTGAGTCGTGCCCCGCACCCCGACGAGGTCGCCACCGCGATGGTGGAGGGGCCGGGCTCGTTGCTGGGTGCCACGGCCGCCACCGTGCTGTGGGCTCGCGAACCCCACCTCGTCATTCTGGGGTCCCACGGCTATCAGCGACCTGAGGTTGACGGGCTCACCTGGATCGACATGTACGCCGACTTCCCACTCAGCCACACCTACTGGGAGCAGGAGCCCATCATCCTGCGCAATGCCGATGTCAGTGACGCGTACGTGGCCATGCGTCGGCCCGAGAGCCGATGGGGTCACCTGAACCGACGCATGCCCGACGGCGACAACGTGAGCGCTCCCATCCTCAGCCAGGGCCGCTGCTGGGGCTCCTACGCCCTGGCCTGTGACGAGTCGCGCGAATGGTCATCCCTGGATGTCGCGGTTCTCGATGCCATGTCGCATGCGCTGGGCATGTGGCTCACCCATCCCGACAGCGGCGTCACCCCGGACGCAGAGCACATGGTGGATTCCATCGACCTCACCGAGCGCCAGACCACCATCCTGCAGCTGATGGCCTCCGGTCGCACCAACCTGGCCATCAGCCACGCCCTGCAGGTGTCCGTATCGACGGTCAAGCAGGAGATCGCGAGGATTCTCACCCAGCTCGACGCCCCCGATCGCCAGTTCGCACTCGCCCGAGCCGAGACCATCGGCCTGCTGGATGACGAGGTGAATTCATGACCGCTCTCGGCACCGTCAAGACCCCGGCGCTCTCGGGACTGCCCCAATTCCTGTCGTACGCGAGCACCTTCCCCTCCGGGGAGTTCCTGCTCGAAGCCATGCGTTCTGGCCCCCTTGCCCGCCGCCAGATGAAGGCTGGATTCATCTGGATGCTCGTTGACGACGTCCGCCTGATGAGCATCGCACAGGTGGGCTGGGGCCGGGAGATGGTCGACAGGTATGCCCTGATCCCCATGGCCCTGGATCTGCCCGTCGTTCACTCGGTCACCGACAACCGTCCCAAGGTCGATCCGGCGCCGGCCTTCGGCAGAAGCTACCTGTCCTCCATCGACGAGCGCTTCCTCGGGGAGCATTTTGAGGCGCTGGGCGCAGTATCGATCGTCAATTTCCCGATGCGGCGGGCGAACGCCGTGGTGGGCGCATGCGGATTCGTGACCGAGACAGCCTGGCAGGAGGACGGCGAGAGCGAGGCTCTGCTCTCCGCCCTCGGCTCGATTCTGGGCCTGTGGGCCACACACCCCAGAACCGCTGCCATCACCACCCCGGCCTCACTTGGGCAGCGTGACTGGTCCCTCGCCTTCACCCCGCGACAGAAGGAAGTGCTGTCGCTCGTCGGCGAAGGGCTCCCGAACTCCCAGATCGCCCGACGCCTCATGGTGTCGAACTCCAGCGTGAAACAGGATCTGCAGCACGTCATGCGCGCCCTGCGAACCCATGATCGCGAATCCGCCTATATGCGCGCCGCGAAACTGAACCTGCTCGAATAGTGATGGGCCCGGCACTCCTGTGCCGGGCCCATCACTATTGAACGAGAACTACGCCTTGCGGCTGCTGATCACCGCATCGATGATCCCGTACTCCTTGGCATCGGCCGCAGTCAGGATCTTGTCCCGCTCGATGTCATTGGCGACCTGCTCAGTCGACCGTCCGGTGTGCAGGGCGATGATGCCCTCCATCTCCTCGCGCATCCGGATGATCTCGTTCGCCTGGATCTCGATGTCCGAGCCCTGGCCCCCACCCTCGGTGTACGGCTGATGGATCAGCACACGCGCGTGCGGGAGGGCGAAGCGCTTGCCGGGGCTGCCGGCTGCGAGCAGCACGGCTGCCGCACTCGCTGCCTGACCCAGGCACACGGTCTGCACCTGCGGCTTGACGAACTGCATCGTGTCGTAGATCGCCGTCATCGCGGTGTACGAGCCACCCGGGGAGTTGATGTAGATCTGGATGTCGCGATCGGGGTCCAGCGACTCCAGCGTGAGCAGCTGGGCCATGACGTCGTCGGCCGAGGCGTCGTCGATCTGGACACCGAGGAAGATGATGCGCTCCTCGAACAGCTTGGTGTACGGATTGTGGACGCGTTCGCCATTGGCGCTGCGCTCACGGAACTCCGGGAGGATGTAGCGGCTCTGCGGACCGGCCGTGCGTGCGGCGGCATTCAGGGCGAAGGTCTCGGCGTTCACTTGCTGCCTCCCTTGCCGGCCTTGGGAGCGTCGGCGTGCGTGGAATAGACGTGGTCGATGATCCCGTACTCCCGTGCTGCCTCGGCGGCGAACCAGCGGTCACGGTCGGAATCCTGCTCGATCTGGTCGAGCGTCTGGCCAGTGTGATCGGCAATGAGCTGAGCCATCCGCCTCTTGATGAACAGCATCTGCTCGGCCTGGATCTTGATGTCGCTGGCCGTGCCGCCAAGGCCGCCCGAGGGCTGATGCATCATGATCCGCGTGTTGGGGGTCGCGTAGCGCTTGCCCGCCGCACCAGCGCAGAGCAGGAACTGGCCCATGCTGGCAGCCAGGCCCATGGCCACGGTGGCGACCGCGTTGGGGATCAGCTGCATGGTGTCGTAGATGACCATGCCGGCGCTGATCGAGCCACCGGGAGAGTTGATGTACAGGGAGATGTCGCGCTCAGGATCCTCCGCGGCGAGCACCTGCAGCTGCTTGGCGATCCGGTTGGAGTTCTCATCCATCACCGGCCCCTCGAGCCAGATGATCCGCTCCCGGAGCAGTCGCTCGTCGAGCATGTCGCCGAAGCCGGTCATGCCGCTGCCCGCACCACGCGAACTCGGCACGTAGATCTCGCCCACCTGAGCCTCCTGTCGCAGCACCCCTGCGGGCACCGTCATCCGACCCTAACGTGAATGAGGCGAACTCTCTTCCCCGGTTGGGGTCGAGTTCGCCGTCAGCCGAATACCCCCAGACGCGAGTGGCGAGTTGTGGCGGGTTTCGCTGCGCGAAACCCGCCACAACTCGCCACTCGGCAGAGTCTGGGACAGAGTCTGGGGTCGGGACGACTACTCGTCGTCGGCGTCCATCATCTGCGGCATGGCGGCCTGCGCCATCATCGCCGCGTTCATCTCGGCGTCGAGGGCCTTGAGGTCGACCTCATTGCCATCGGCGTCGACGACCTTGGCACTCTCCAGCACCAGCGCGAGGGCCTTGGCCCGACGGATGTCCTGCATGGCCATCTGCACCTGACCGGCCTCGACGAGGGCCTTGGCGAACGCATCAGGGCTCATGCCGTAGCGGGGAGCCTGCTGGATCAGCCACGCCGACAGCTCGGACTCGCCGACCGTGATCTCCTCAGCCTCGCCGATCTTGTCGAGGATGAGCTGGCTCTTCAGGCCCTGGCGGGTCTCCTTCTCGACCTCCGCGCGGTGCTCCTCGCCGCTGTCGTGGCCATCCTCGAAGTGCGCCTCGACCTCTGCAGCGATCAGGTTCTCCGGGAGCGGGATCTCGACCGAGTCCATGAGGACGTCGAGGACGTTGTTGCGGGCCTCGGCACCCTGCTCGAGGCGCTTCATGCGCTTCAACCGCTCGCGCATGTCGTCGCGCAGCTCGGCCGCGGTGTCGAACTCACTGCCCATCTGGGCGAACTCGTCGTCGACATCAGGCAGCTCGCGCTCGCGGACGCCCGCCACTGTGATCGTGGCGGTGAGCTCGATACCGGTCCAGTCGCCGTTCTGCGGGGTGAAGGCCAGCGTGCGGGTGTCGCCCTTGGACGCGCCGCGAACGGCATCGTCGAAGCCGGGCAGCATGCCGTCGGTGCCGAGCTCGTAGGAGAGTGCGGTGCCGGAGAGATCCTCCACGGCGTCGCCCTCGGGGGTCGCGCCGGAGATGTCGATGAGCAGGACGTCGCCGTCGGCGGCTGCGCGCTCCACGTCCTTGAGGCTGGCGAAGCGGCCCTGCAGCTGCGTGATCTGCTCGTCGACCTCCTCGTCAGTGGCCTCGACGTTGGCGACGGTCACCGTCAGGCTGTCGTAGGCGGGCAGGTCGAACTCGGGGCGGATGTCGACCTCAGCACTGAAGGTCAGCGACTGGCCGTCCGCCAGTTCGTCGAGGTTGATCTCCGGGCGACCCATGGGCACGATCTCGTGCTCCTTCAGGGCATCCTCGTAGGCCTTGGGAAGGGCGTCGTTGACGGCCTCCTCCAGCACGGCGTCGCGGCCGAAGCGCTGCTCGATGATGCGAGCGGGCACCTTGCCCTTGCGGAACCCGGGGACCGTGACGCTCTTGCCGATGCGCTCGTAGGCGGCGTCCATGCTCGGCTTGAGCTCCTCGAACGGCACCTCGACCGTCAACTTCACTCGGGTCGGGGTCAAGGTCTCGACGTCGCTCTTCACAGCAGATCCATCTCCAGGTTGGGGACTCCCAGGGCTGGGGCTCCAGCACTGAGTGGTCGGGGCGGGGAGATTCGAACTCCCGATCTCCTGCTCCCAAAGCAGGCGCGCTAGCCACTACGCTACGCCCCGAACTGCGCGGGCCGCTGCGTATGTGCGGCCGAACAGACCGCCCGAAGTCTAGCCGCGGGAACGACCGCCGGTGACAGCAGGGGAATCCGCGACCAACCGGCGGGAATCTGCCCGAAGACTGACCGGACAACAGCGACCTCTCCCCTGTCGTCGGATCCGCATCGCTGTCACGCTGGCATGAGGGGCGACCGGGAGTGGGGACCGGGTCGATGAGTGCCGACGGCGGGAGGTGGGCGATGTTCCGAGATCGTGCTGAGGCAGGCAGGCGGCTGGCAGAGCGTCTCGCGACCTATGCGCGACGAGATCCGCTGGTGCTGGCCCTACCCCGTGGCGGACTGCCCGTGGCTGTCCCCGTCGCCGAGGCCCTGGGCGCCGAGCTCGACGTGCTCGTCGTGCGCAAACTGGGGGCGCCGGGAAATCCCGAGTTCGCCATGGGGGCCGTCGGCGAGGACGGCATCGTGGTCATCGACCACGACATCCGACGAGCCCTGAATGTCACCGAGGACGAGGTGCAACTAGTGGCCCAGCGTGAGGCGACGGAGGTCGACCGCAGGGTCGCGATGTATCGCGGGGGCTCACGGCGCCTCGGCCTGGCCGGCCGCAACGTGATCATCGTCGACGACGGGCTGGCCACGGGCTCGACCGCCATGGCTGCCGTGCGGGTCGCCCGCCGGATGGGGGCTCAGCACGTGACGATGGCCGTGCCCGTCGGCGCCCCGGACACCGTTCGCACCCTCACGGCCATCGCGGACGAGCTCGTCTGCCTCCAGACGCCTGACCCCTTCTACGCGGTCGGCCAGCACTACTCGGACTTCCGCCAGGTGTCCGACGCCGCCGTGCTGTCGGCACTGCGCTCGCACCCACGGCCTGACCCGCGGGCCAATTCCGTCGCCGGAACGGTCGACGAGCAGGTCGTGATTCCGGTGGGCGGCATTGAACTGCCCGGCCACCTGACGATGCCCGAGGGCGCTCTCGCCGTGATCGTGTTCGTCCATGGCACGGGCAGCAGCCGCAACAGCCCCCGCAACCGCGTGGTGGCGTCCGCACTGCAGGCCGCTGGCTTCGGCACCCTGCTGTTCGACCTGCTGACGTCGGATGAGACCGCCGACGGACAGGGCATCTCCGTCACCGAAGGGGCTCGACGCCTCCTGGCGGTGACCACGTGGCTGCGGGCACGGACCGACGTGGACGGAACGGCGATCGGCTACTTCGGGTCCTCGTCCGGCGCGGCCATCGCCCTGGCAGCGGCCGCGGAGAACCCCGCAGCAGTGCAGGCCGTGGTCAGCCGGGGCGGTCGCACCGACCTGGCACTCGGCTGGCTTTCTCGCGTCTCGGCCCCCACGCTGCTGATCGCCGGCAGCCGGGATCACGCCATCCTCGACCTCAACCGCGAGGCCCAGCGACTCCTGCACTGCTACTCGCTCCTGGAGGTCGTGCACGGAGCAACGCACTTGTTCGAGGAGCGAGGCGCTCTGCAGCAGGCCGCGGCCGCCGCTCGCTCGTGGTACCTGCAGCACCTCACCGTCGACGCAGGTCTGCGGACCGCAAGGCAGGCGTCGTAGCGTGCTCCTGTGCACAGTGATGCGGTGACCCCGAAGGCGTACCTGGACTCCCTGCCTGACGATCGACGCCGCAGTCTGTCCCGAGTGCGCACGGTGATCCGCCGCCACCTGCCGCGCGGATACGTTGAGTCGATGAACTGGGGAATGATCGCCTACGAGGTGCCCTTGCGTCGCTTTCCGGACACCTACAACGGCCAGCCGCTGATGTACGCGGCCCTCGCCTCGCAGAAGCGTCACATGGCCGTCTACCTCAGCGGGATCTACGGCAGCGAATCCCTGCGCACCTGGTTCGAGGACACCTATCGCTCGACGGGACTGCGGATGGACATCGGCAAGTCGTGCGTCCGCTTTCGGACCCTGGGCGACCTGCCGATCGACCTGATCGGCGAGGCGATCGCGGCCGTGCCCGTCGACGACTTCCTCTCGCTGTACCAAGATGCGCGCTCATCGAGAGGAGCTCGTCCATGATCGACGACGACCTGCAGTCCATCATCGCCTCCACCAAGGGGTTCATGCCCGCCGACGAGGGTCACGCCCTGCATAAGGCGGGCGTCGCCGCGGGACGCATCGGTCCCCTTCTCGAGGTGGGCTCCTACTGCGGTCTCTCGGCCCTCTATCTGGGGGCCGCTGCGCGCGAGGTCGGGACGGTCCTGGTGACCATCGACCACCACCGAGGGTCGGAGGAAACCCAGCCCGGCTGGGAGCACCACGATCCCGAGGTGGTCGACTCCACCACGGGCCGCATCGACACGCTGCCCTTCCTGCGCGCCGCGCTCGAGCGGGCAGGGCTCGAGGACGTCGTCGTCGCCGTCATCGGCCAGTCGCCGCTCGTCGCCTCCCTCCTCGGCGGCGGACTCGGACTCGTGTTCATCGATGGAGGTCACTCGATCGACGTGGTGCGGGCGGACTACGAGGCATGGGCCGGACACATCGCCCACGGAGGCCTGCTGGCCATTCATGACGTCTTCGAGGATCCGGCGGCAGGCGGCCAGGCACCGTTCGAGATCTGGCTGCGCGCCGTGCGCGACGGATTCACGCCCGTGTCGACGACCGGATCCCTGCGCATCCTTCGGCGCTGACCGTCTCGGGTGCACGAGTCGGGGTAACCCCCCTTATGGCCCCTGCGTTAGGCGGAGGAGGCATGCGTAACGCACAATGAACGCATGCTGAAGCGCCTCGCGACCTTCGCGATCTCGGGGGCCTTCGTGATCGGCACTGTGGCCGGGGTCGCCCCTGCCACACTCGCGGCCCCGGAGTCAGGGGTCGAGGCACCGGTCGACGTCGCAGCACCTGTCGAGGCACCTGTCGAGGCACCGGTCGAGGCATCGGCTCCCACCATCACGTCGGCCACCGCGACGCTGGACTCCGTTGCGGTGGCGTGGTCGTGGGGTGAGGAAGTTGCGGCCCCCGAGGGCGTGACGGGAGTCGTCATCCGCGTCACTCCCGGCAATCATGAGGTCGAGGTCGGGTCGACAGCCGTGGCCGCGACGGTTACCGAGCTCGACCCCGCCACGAACTACACGATCGAGCTCCTCTCCTCCGTTGACGGCATCCTCGGCGAACCGTCCGAGCCCTTCGAGGTGAGCACCCTCAGCGAGGGCGACACGGGCTCCGATGTCGTCGATGCCGCGAGCAGCAAGCCGATGGCCACCTCTGGTGATGTCACGAGCCTGATCGTCACGCTCAAGAGCGAGGTGGCCCCTGCCGCGCAGGCCGAGGCCGCGACCGACGATCTGGCACTGAGCGGCGTCGATGTCGAGGAGACCAAGGAACTCGGCGCAACCAACGTGCGCGTCGATCTCACCGAGGGCGTCAGCGACGCCGACGCCGCTGTGCTCATCGCCGGCATCGAGGACGACCCGACGGTGGAGTCGGTCATGGTGAATGAGCGCGTGTTCCGCACAGCCTTCCCCACCGTTCCGCCCAATGACACCTACTGGGCCAACGACTCCCTTTGGGGCCTGTACGGGACGTATGGCATCGGGATCGCATCCGACAAGTCGACGATGAACAGTGTCTGGGCAACCGGCCAGGGCAGCGGAACAGTCGTGGCGGTGCTGGACACCGGCTCCACCGTGCATCCGGACCTCGACGCCAACTACGTCGCCGGCTACGACTTCGTCGACAATCGCACCGGCTACTGCCGCACAGGCATCAGTGACTCCGACGGTGACTACATCAACACCGGCACCTACGGGGCCCTCGGCTGGGACAACAACCCCCTCGACCCGGGCGACTGGACCACGGTGAACACGTCCAGCTGCGGGTACGCCTCCAGCTCGAGTTGGCATGGCACCCACGTCGCGGGCACCGTGGCGGCCGTCGGCAACAACAGCATCGGAGTGATCGGGGTTGCCCCCCAGGCGAAGATCCAGCCGGTTCGAGTGCTCTCGTACGACGGTGGCTACCCCTCGGACATCATCGCCGGCATCACCTGGGCATCGGGTGGAACGGTCAGCGGGGTTCCAGCGAATGCAACGCCCGCCGACGTCATCAACCTCTCGCTCGGTGGATCAGGTTCATGCACCTCAGCCTGGCAGACCGCCATTGACGCGGCCGTTGCACGCGGCACGACGGTAGTGGTGTCAGCCGGCAACAGCTCCCTGGATGCCGCCAACTTCGCGCCCGCCAACTGCACCGACGTGATCACCGTGGCGTCGTCCACCTCAACAGGAGCCCTGTCGTCGTTCTCGAACTACGGCTCCGCCGTTGAGATCACCGCTCCCGGGTCTGGGATCTGGTCGACGATGAACAGCGGGTCGACGACCCCGAGTTCGGCGACCTACTCTTCCTACAGCGGCACGAGCATGGCTGCCCCGCACGTTGCCGGGGTGGCAGCGCTCCTGAGGGCCAAGTTCCCCACCATCACGCCGAGCGAGATCGCCAGCGTCGTGGAAGGGACTGCTCAGCCATTCCCCACCACAGGCGGCCTCGACTGCACCACGACTACCTGCGGATCAGGCCTCCTAGGCACCAACGGAGCCGGAAGTGATGATCCAGTCTTGTGGAGCGCCTCCCCGCTGTCCGGATCCACTAGCGGCGGTGACACCGTCACCATCGGTGGCTACGACCTCAGCGCTGCATCGGCCGTCACGTTCGACTCCACCGCCGCAACCATTGTGTCGACCTCAGCGACTTCGGTCACCGTCACGACCCCCGCTCATGCAGCTGGAGCAGTGACCGTCGCAGTGACGAACGGTTCCGGGACCACCTCATATGCGTCATCGTTCACCTACGCGACGCCCGTGGTCTCCTCCCCGCCCAGCAGCGGGGGTGGCGGCGGGTCCTCGTCCTCGAGCAGCAGTGAGTCCAGCACTGGCGGAGGCGGCGGTGGCCTGAACGAGATCACCACGATCAGCCCGTCTGCGTCAGGCCCGCCCGGCTCAGTGATCGCGCTGGCCGGCTGGGGGCTGGCGACCACGCGGTCGGTGACCTTCAACGAGTACGAGGCCTCCTGGCGGGTGGTCAGCGACAGTCACGTCGAGGTCACCGTGCCCAACATCCCGAGCGGCGTCTACGTGATCCATGCCGTGCTCGCGCCCGAGGTCGGACGCGCGTCCTACTGGGCCGGCTACCACGTGCTGGCCCCCACGGTCGGCTCGGCGCCGCCTGCAGCGACGCCCGCTCCCGGCACCACACCGCCTGGCGCATCAACATCGGCCAGTGCCGCTGAGATCGTCGCCTTCAAGCCCAACTCGGCAGCTCTCCTGCCCGCCACGAAAGCGCGCCTGACCCGCATGGTCAAGGGCATGACGGGTGACGATGTCACCGGCACCGTGGTTGCGTTCAGTGACCTGCGGGGCACGGCGAAGTCGAAGAAGGTGGCCCGTCAGCGAGCGAAGGCCGTCACGAGCTTCCTTGAATCCCTCGGCGTCACCGGGGATCTCACGACCACCATCGACAAGGGTGCGACGTCGACCCTGCGCAAGGGAGTCATCGTGCGACTGTCGACTGAACCCGCTGCAGGTGCATCCACTCCTGGGGAGAAGATCACCTCGCTCATCGTCCGCTACGCCAAGGGAGTGAGCCCGACGGTCGACGGCAAGGTGCGCGGCTCTGCGCTCGTCACCGGCGGCCTCGGCACCGGGATGAGTCTGGGACCCAACCTCGGGCTTCGGATGTATCGGGTGGACTTCGCGCAGCCGGTCACGCTGGCACAGGCCGACAAGGCGGCCGCTCAGATGACCAAGGACAAGGGTGTCCAGTTCGCCGAGCCCGATCGACTCGTCTCCGCGACCGTCACCAAGTCCTGATCCGCCTGAGGAGTCTCACGCTCGACCAGGACACATCCGACGAGGACGCACCCGACGAGGTCAGGCCGAGCGGACGGTAAACAGTTGGGCCGTGGGACTGTCGCCCGCCAGGACATGCGCGGCCAGCACGACCGCCGCGGAGTTCCAGGTCGGCTGATCGGCCGTGAAGTACTGACCGGGAGCCTCGAACCGCTCCCCCTCGAAGTTCATGCCGCACCAGTACGAGCCGTCCTCGTGGCGCAGGAACTGCACCCAGGAGAAGAGCTCCGAAGCGCGCTCGCGATCGCCGATCACCGTCAGGGCCATCACCAGTTCGCACGTCTCCGCCGCGGTGATCCACGGACGATCGGACACGCAGCGCACCCCGAGCCCGTCCACGACGAACTCCGACCAGCCCGCATCGATCCGCGCACGCGCCTGCGTTCCAGCGAGCACTCCCCCGAGCACCGGGTAGTACCAGTCCATCGCCCAGCGCGACTTGTCGAGAAACTCATGCGGCCGCGTGGTGATGGCATCGGCCAGCAGCACGAGCGCCACGTCCCATTCGGCTCGAGTGTGGCCGAGCCTCTCGGCAATCGCGATCGCGCAGCGAAGGCTCAGGTGGACGCTCGACGAGCCCGTGAGCAGAGCCCCGTCCGCCGGGTCATCAGCTCGCCAGGCGATGCCGCCCCACGCGAACTGCTGACTCACCACGTGATCGATGGCACGGTCGATGGTGGGCCAGAGCACCTTCAGGAACTCCTCGTCACCGGTGGCGAGGAAGTGCTGCCATGCCCCCACCGCGATGTAGGAGGAGATGTTCGTGTCGAGCGTGCGGTCGATAACGCCGTCGGTCGAGTAGTACGAATACCAGCCACCATGGGGCAACTGCTGGTCGACGAGCCACTGCAGGGCTCGTCGCGCGTCTGCATGCCGACCGCCCGCGTCGAGCGCCATCGCCGCCTCGACCATGTTCCACGGATCGGCCTTGCCTCCTGGCACCCACGGGATCCGACCGCTGGCCTCCTGCACGCTCGCGATCACCTCGACCGTGTGCGTCACAGCAAGCTGGGCAACTGCCTCCGCGGTCATCGCTTCACCGCGTAGACGATCAGGCTCTTTCCCAGCACCGGGTTGAGCGCGTCATCCAGACGCCGCAGCAGCGGCGGGTCCTCCATGATCTGCTTCACCAGCACATTGTGGTAGAGCTGGGCCAGCCACCGATCGTCGCGATTGACACCACCGGCGCAGCGAATCCACCAGTACGGCGAGTGCAGGGCGTGCGCGCGCCGGGATCCCCGGACATCCAGACCAGCAGACTCCAGGCGCTCGACGAGCTCGCCCTTGGAGTAGATGCGCACGTGGCCACCGGGGGTGTCGTGATAGTCGGAGTCGAGCGCCCAGTTGACCCGCTCGGGCAGGCTCGCCGGCACCGTCACGGCAATGCGACCACCGGGCTCCAGCACGCGCACGAGTTCGGCGATCGCTGCCTCGTCGTCCGGGATGTGCTCGAGCACCTCCGCGGCGATGATGCGATCGAAGGTTGCGTCATCGAAGGGCAGAGCCAGGGCATCACCGTGCACGCACGTGAGCTCACCGCTGGATGGCACCTGACCCTCGGCCACCATGGCCGAGGCCATGTCGCTGACAGCTGCAAGTTCGCTCTCGTCCGCATCGAAGGCCACCACGCGGGCGCCACGGCGGAGCACGGCAAAGGCATGGCGGCCTCCCCCGCAGCCCATGTCGAGCACGTGGTGCCACGGCTCGACACCGAAGAGATCGAGATCAACGGTGAGCATGAGCGACCTTCGCTGTGCGGTCGCTGAGCTCGGCCCGCCAGACGTCGACCAGCCCCTCGGCATGCGCCCGCCAGGTGAAGCGCTGCAGCACTCGGCGACGACCCCGCTCACCCATCACGTGCCTGCGATCCGCGTCGCCGAGCACGTCGATGAGAGCAGCGGCCAGTTGCGACGGGTCACCGGGGTCGACCGTCCGCGCACAGTCGCCATCCGCACCGACCACCTCCGGCAGCGCTCCGCCGGTCGTGGCAACGACGGGCACACCGCACGCCATTGCCTCGGCCGCGGGCAGCGAGAAGCCCTCGTAGAGGGACGGCACCACGGCGATCTCCGCCTCGGCGTAGAGCTCGACGATGCGCTCGTCGCTGACGCCCGTCACGAACTCCACGGCACCCGCGAGCCCAAGACTGTCGATCAGGGCGGGGACGGCGCTGCCGTCCTTGAGTCGGCCGATCACCACCAGATGCGCGTCGGGGCGCTCGACCCGAACCTTGGCGAGGGCATCGAGCAGGATGGTCAGCCCCTTGAGCGGAACATCCGCGCTGGCCGTCGTCATGAGCCGCCCGGGGACTCGGGACACCTCGGGGAGCGGGCGGAACAGGTTCTCGTCGACGCCGATCGGCACGACCGTCATGTGCTCGGTCGGAACCCCCATCTGCGCTGCGATGTCACGCTTGGAGGACTCCGACACCGTGACGACTCGCGGAATGGTCGGGGCAACCCGCAACTGCATGTTCAAGAATCCGTACCAGCGCCACAGCGACAGCTTGCGCCGCCAGCCCTGCGCATGAGCCAGCTCCAGTTCGCGATCGACAGTGATCGGATGGTGAATGGTGGCGGTCACGGGCCAGCCGTCCTGCATCATCTTCCGCACGCCGCTACCGAGCGCCTGGTTGTCATGGACGAGATCGAAGTCGTCGCGACGCTGCAGGAGCAGCCTGCGCGCCCGCTCGCTGAAGGCCCACGGCTCGGGGAAACCGGCTGTGCACATGAGCGCGAACTCGCGCATGTCGATCGAGTCGCGGAACTCCCTGATATTCGGGACGCGGAAGGGATCGGGCTGCCGGTAGAGGTCGAGGCTCGGCACTTCAACGAGCTGCGACGGCTCGTCCAGCTGCGGCCACGGCTGTCCGGACAGCACCTCGATGTGGTGACCCAGGGCCGAGATCTCCCGTGCCACATAGCGCGTGTAGACGCCTTGTCCGCCGCAATGCGGATTACCCCGATACACCAGCCACGCCACGCGCAGGGGCTCATCCGCATCAGGAACCGGGTGTCGGGGCACAGTCGGAACCTACCTCGTCATCAGAGTCGGCTAACCTGTCCCTGCACCTCGCGGGTGTAGCTCAATGGTAGAGCCCCAGCCTTCCAAGCTGGCCATGCCGGTTCGATCCCGGTCACCCGCTCCACGACATCGCGGATTCGACGATGACCGGTCACATCTGTGACTCATCTCCCCTGGGCGGCTTCAGGACGTAGGATCGATAGACACCCACTCTCGGAGGAATTCATGCCCCTCGGTCCCGTCGATGTCTACGTCATCGCATTTCCCGGCAATCAGTTCAGCGGCGAGATCGTGCCGGCTGTCCTTGAGCAGGTGGAGAACGGCAATATCCGCGTCCTCGATGTCCTCTTCGTCATGAAGGACGCCGAGGGAGAGCTCGCTGTGCTGGAGATCGAGGACCTCGACGCCAACGGCGCCGCCTTCGTCGAGCTCGACATCATCTCCCCCGGAGCTCTCAACGAGGAGGACGCGGAGGAGATCGCCGACAGCATCCCGGCCAACACCTCAGCCCTAGTCATCGCCTACGAGAACACGTGGATGGAAGGCCTGATCGGTGCCTTCGCCCGCGCCGGCGCCCTGCCCATCGATCACGTTCGCATACCGGCGACGGTCGTCAACGCCGTCATCGGCGAGTAGTCAGCTCGTTCGCAACAGCAATTCCAGGAACCACCGACCCGAAGGAGAACATCATGGGACTCATGCGCATGGCCGCCCGCACGGCCGTCGTCGCCGGAACCGCCACGGCCGTCTCCGGCCGCGTCGCCCACAAGCAGGACGAGAAGTACGCCGACCAGGCCGCTCAGCAGCAGGCTGCTGCGGCCCCGGCCACTCCCGCCGCCGATGACCCCACCGAGAAGATCAAGCAGCTCGCTGATCTGCACGCGCAGGGCATCCTCTCGGACGAGGAGTTCGCGGCCGCCAAGAAGAAGGCGCTCGGCATCTGAGCACCGATCCGTACGCACGACTGGCAGGGGTCTACGACGAGTTCGTCGTGGACCCCTGCTACGCGTTGTGGGCTTCCTTCCTCGACCAGCAGTGGGCGTCGGCGCCTCCCACTCGAGTCCTCGACGTCTGCTGCGGCACCGGGCTGATGACGGCCGAACTCGTCGCCCGCGAGATGACCGTCATCGGCGTGGATGCCTCGCCGGCGATGCTGGCTGGAGCCCGCGCCCGTCTCGGTGACGACCTCGAACTGCTGGAGTGCGTCCTGCCCGATCTCCCCGTCGATGGCACCTTCGACGCGGCCGTGTCGACTCTCGATGGACTGAACTACCTGACGCTGCCGGACTTCACTGAGACCGTCGCGGCCGTCAGCCGGGTCCTCAACCCAGGTGGCTGGTTCATCTTCGATGTTCACGGACCGGGTGCCCTGGATTTCGCGCGCGCCAATCCGGTGATCCGTGGCGAGCAGGGCGGCAGCACGTTCACCCTGTCCTCCACCCTCACCGGACGCACCTGCGAGGTGACCATCGACTTCGAAGGGCCGGCAGGCGAGGCCTTCACCGAGACGCACACCCAGCACCTCCATGCCATGTCAGACGTCGAGGAGGCCCTTCGCGCCGTCGGCTTGGAAGTCGTGGCCATCCTGGACGAGTACACCGATCGACCCATCACGTCCGAGACCCTCCGCACGACCTGGGTGACACGACGCCCCGAAGGGTGAGCCTGACCCTGCATATGGGGCTGTGCCCGCCTCAGGGGTGGCCGAATTTCGCACTTCGTGTTCCCATGGAGGCATGACGGACACACCGCGAACCGGGACGCCGATCGGGCGTCGGGTCGTTCTGGGCATCGTCGGACTCGGAGTGGCAGGCGTGGCTGCGGGTCGCTGGCTGTCCGAGGGCGTCAGTGATGTCGTCTCCGCCGCTGCCCCCGGCCTCGCCGGCGTGATCCCCGCGGCTGGTGGCTTTCGTATCTACACGGTCACCGGCGGCTACCCGGAGTTCAACCCGGCCACGTATCGGCTCTCGGTGTCCGGGCTGGTCGATCAACCCCTCAGCCTGTCCCTGACTGACCTGGACGACCTTCCCCAGACGCAGATGACCAAGGACTTCCAGTGCGTCACCGGCTGGCGCGTCGATGACGTGCCGTGGTCCGGGGTGCTGCTGCGCGACGTGATCGACGCAGCCGGTGTCGAAGCCGGTGCTACCGCATTGAAGTTCACGTCATTCGACGGCGTCTACACCGAGTCCTTGACCCTCGAGCAGGCCCAGCGGGATGACGTCCTCGTCGCGACTTCCATGTATGGCAAGCCCATCGAGCTGAAGCACGGCGCCCCGGTGCGACTCATCGCCGCCCCCATGTACGCCTACAAGTTCATCAAGTGGATGGACGGGATCGAACTGACACGCACCGTCGAGCCCGGGTATTGGGAGGTTCGGGGCTACGACATCGACGCTTGGGTCGGGGAGTCCAACGGTCGCAGCGATGATCCGGTGGTGTGACCGTGCTGCCTGTGCCAGCTGAGTCGACCGACGTCGTCCTTCCCCGTTTCAGTCGGGCTGAGAGATGGGTGCATCGCATCCTCGGCATCCTCATGGCCGCACTCATGCTGACAGGTGCCGTGATGTTCTTCCCAGAACTCAGTGGCCTCGTCGGCAATCGCGGCATCGTGCGAACGGTGCATGAGATCGCCGGCTGGCTGATCCCGATTCCCCTGGTCCTCGCGCTCCTCTCGCGCGCCTTCCGCTCGGATGCGTCACGACTGAATCGCTTCACGCCAGCAGACTGGCAGTGGCTGCGCTCTCGGGATCGACGGTCCGGGCACATTCGCGTGGGCAAGTTCAATGCCGGCCAGAAGCTCAATGCCTCCTGGACACTCGGCACGCTGATCGTCCTGTTCGGCACCGGAATGGTGATGTTCTGGTCGAGCCTGTTCCCGGACTCGATCCGCACGGGTGCCACCTTCGTGCACGACTGGCTCTCCGTGGCCGTCGTCATCATCGCTCTGGGCCACATCTGGATGGCATACAACGACGCGACGGCCCGGGCAGGGATGCGCACCGGCTCGGTGCCACTCACCTGGGCCGAGCGCGAGCACGCCGACTGGGCCGCCGAGATCACGGAAGACGAGATCACGGAAGACGAGGTCAGCCCCCGCTGATCTCCCCCACGGCCGCCAGCAGGCGGTCCACGTCGGACTCGCTCGTGTACGGCGCGAGCCCAGCGCGCACGGCACCCCGGCTGCCCAGCCCGAGCCACTCGGATGCCTCGAGGGCGTAGAAGGATCCTGCGGGCGCATTGATCCCCTTGGCGCCCAGCTGGACGTAGACCTCATGCGCCGGCGTCCCATCGACACTGAACAGCTCCGTCGGAGTGCGATGCGGGGCATGGCCGTACAGGTGCACGCCGGGGATCGCCTCGAGCCCTGAGCGCAGCCGATCGCGCAGTGCATCCTCGTATGACTCCAGCGCGGCCATGGATCGCATCAGCCGATCCCGTCGACTCATCATGGTCTCGTCGCCCGGCATCAGATCCGCGAGGAAGTCCACGGCCGCGGTGACTCCCGCGAGCAGTTCGTACGGCAGGGTTCCGAGCTCGAACCTCTCGGGCACCTGCTCGGTGCTCGGTCGCAACTTGTCCGGGTGCATCGTCTCCAGCAATGCCGGCGACGCCGCGAGCATGCCGCAGTGCGGCCCGAGGAACTTGTACGGACTGCATCCGAAGAAGTCCGCTCCGATGGCTCGCATGTCGACAGGCTCGTGCGCGGTCAGGTGCACGCCGTCGACATAGAACAGCGCGGACGTGTCTGCGAGGGCCGAGCCGATCGCCGCGAGGTCCGGCCGCGTCCCGAGCAGGTTGGACGCACCCGTGACGGCAACCACGCGAGTGCTGTCGTTCACCAGCGACAGCACATCCTCGGGAGTCAGGACACCCGTCTGCGGATCGAAGGCGGCCCACCGCACGGTGGCCCCAGTGCGCTCGGCATAGGTGACCCACGGGCGGATGTTGGAATCGTGATCGAGTCGCGTGACGACGACTTCGTCACCTGGGCCCCAGGACTGCGCGAGGGTGCGGGCCATCTGGAACGTCAGTTCCGTCATGGATCGCCCGAACACGATGCCGGACGGATCAGCGTTGACCAGATCCGCGCCAGCCATGCGGGCGGCGACAACGGCATCCTCGGCACGGCGCTCCGCTGCCGTCACCGTGCCGCGGTTGGACACTCCAGCCTTGAGCAGGTCCGCCATGGCGTCGGCAACCACATCGGGCATCTGCGTGCCCCCGGGTCCATCGAAGTAGGCGGTTCCGTCGCGCAACGCCGGGATGCGGTCACGCACTCGCTCCACGTCGTAGGTCACCGCTGCACGTCCCACCACACGGTTGCCACCTGGCGCGGCTGCTGGTCGGACTCCTCGATGAGGGCCGCAGCCACCTCGGCGTCGCGATCCTCAGTCAAGCACAGGCGAATCCGGGCGAAGCGCACGCGCTCGTCCTGCGGCATCTCCACCCGCCTGCCCCAGGTCTCGTCCTCCCAGATGTCGACCTGGGCGTCGAAGCCCAGAGCCCGGGCGATCGCCCCGAGGTCATCTGCCGTGGGCTGGGTGGGGCGGTCGAGGTTCCAGAACCTCTTCCACAGCGAGTTCATGTTGGACATCGGGTGACGCGTCGGAAGCTCCAGCACGACCCGGGACCGCGCGCGCAGGTCGAGGGCGACGAGGAATGGCCCGATGTCGGCCACGTTGTAGGCGACGTGGTGGCACACGACGACATCGCACTCGGGCACCGCATCGGACACCGCGGGCCAGTCGCCCAGGAACTCGCGGTGACGCACTCCGCGCTTGTCCGCCGCCTCCGCGAAGGCGTCGAGCATCCCCTGCTGGTGATCGACGGCCACCAGGCTTCCCGCTGGCGGCACCAGGGCCATGGATGCCCGCCCACCCCCGCTGCCGATGTCCAGCACACTGCCGCCGTCGGGCAGCGCCTCACGGGCGACGCGGTGGGAGTGCGAGTCTGCAATCTCCTCCTCCACGGTGAACATGGCCACCGGGTGAATCCACGGCTTCTCTTCCGCCTGCGCGAGGATCTCGTCCGGGATGGCCCAGGAGGCTAGATCGTCACTCCAGCGGGACAGCAGATCGGACGCAGCGTCTGAACGGGTGTCGGTCATGGCACGACGCTAGCGGGTATCGTGCGGGTGTGACTCGGGCAGAGGAGGCTGACGCGCAACAGATTTCCGACAGTACGTCGGATTCCATCGCGCACCCCTTCGTCCGACTCCTCGGCGGTGTGCGAGGAGCACTCGAGAGCGTCCTTCCCCCGCTGGTCTTCGTCGGCGTGTACCTCGGCCTGGGTGGCGACGCCACCGAGGACCTCACCTGGGCGATCGTCGCTTCGATCGGCCTCGCCATCGCCTTCACCGTGTGGCGGCTCGTCGAGCGCAAGCACCCGGCACGCGCACTGGGGTCGGTCCTCATCGTCCTCGTCAGCGCCTACATCGCGAGCCGCACCGGCAGCGCGGCTGACTTCTTCTGGCCGCGAGTGCTGCTCAACGCGGCGTCGGCTGTCGCCTTCGTCGTGGCGAACCTCGCCGGGTGGCCGCTGATCGGCGTCATCCTGGGCCCGCTGCTCGGTACACGAATGCGGTGGCGTCAGGACCCCGTACTCATGCGCGCCTACAAGCGGGCGTCATGGCCGTGGGTCGTCCTCAATGTCGTCCGCACCGTTTTGCTGCTGCTTTTCATCGATGGGAACAACCTCTGGGCGCTGGCCGCCTCGGGTGCCTTCTTCTACGGGCTCACGATCGTGACGATCGTCGCCTCGTGGTGGCTGATCAAGCGCACCCTGCCCAGCGACCATCCCGGAGTTCGGCACCCTCAGACCGTCGACGCCGGGTGAACCTCTGCTCGTTTTCTGCCCTCGTGCGAGCCGGAACGTGCCAGACTCACGGGTGAGGATTTCACCTCATCTCGTTCGCTGAAGGGACTGTCATGGAGAAGCGTCCAGCCGGAGTCACCGTCGTCGGTGTCATCGTTTTCCTTCTGGGTCTGATCTACATCGTGGGCGGCCTGCTCATGACGATCTCCGAGTTGATGCTCGACATCACCGACTTCTCCGGGCTGCCGATCATCATGATGCTGCTGGGCCTGATCTATGTGCTCGTCGGCAAGGGGCTGTTCGACGGCCGCCGACTCTCCCAGCTTGTCGTCGGAATCGTCACCGTGCTCGGCATCATCGGAATCACTCTCGGGCTCTTCACCGGCGACATCACCGTCAGCGCGATCATCTCGTACCTCATCGCCTTGGCGATCAACCTGCTGATCCTTGCCGTGCTCTTCGGCGCACGGGGTCGGGCCTTCTTCGCGGCCTGACTCGTCAGCTCATCTGGCAGGCGGGGCACCAGTAGAGGTTGCGTCCCTGCATGTCGGCGATCAGCACCTCGCTGTCGCACAGGTAGCACTCGCGACCGGCGCGTCGGTAGACATAGACCTCGCCGCCGTGCCGGTCCTCTCTCGGGGCTCGACCCATGGCCTCGGGCAGATGCTCCAGCCGCACGGTGTCGATGCGTCCGCGCTTCGTGCCGGCAGTCATCAGCACGACCAGGTCCTCCCAGATCGCGTCGAACTCCTCACGCGTGATGTCACGGCCGGGCCGGTACGGCGAGATGCCGTGCCGGAACAGCACCTCGGCGCGGTAGATGTTCCCGACACCGGCAAACACCTGCTGGTTCATCAGAAGCGATCCGATCGGCGCAGCACTGCGGTGCACCTTGACCCAGGCCCGGTCCGGATCGGCGTCCTTGCGAATCGGGTCAGGGCCGATCCTCGCGACCGCCGTCTTCTTCTCCGCCGCATCGAGCACCTCGCAGACGGTCGGGCCGCGCAGTTCCGCATACCGCTCGTCCGTCATGATGCGAAGCCGCAGCTGGCCCTGGGGCTCGGGCGGCTCGCCGGTGCCGAAGCGCCACTTTCCGAACAGGCCGAGATGGATGTGGATCCACCTGCGGTTGTCGAAGCCGATGAACAGGTGCTTGCCGTGGGCCTCGACCTTGGTCACCGTGTGACCGGTCAGCAGGCGCGCACCCTCGGCGAATCGCCCTTGCGGGCTGTCGATTCTGACCTCGTGCTGGCGAAAGGCCCTGCTCAGGCGTCTGGCCTGATGGTGGATGACGTTTCCCTCGGGCATGACACCGCATCCTGACACGTCGGTCCCCATCCCGCCGGACGTGCACCCCCGGCGCGAGGGACACTGGAGAGGTGGACGGACGAGAGCAGAGCTGGCGGGACCGAGTGGCGCAGGCCGCACTCGCCCGGGATGCTGACGCCTTGCGGGCGCTCTACGCCGAGGCCACGGAACTCTTCGGTTCGGAAGCAGGCGCCCACTGGGCGCAGGCGCTGTCCGCCTACGACGCAAGTGCCGTGACGGGCTGAGCGCACTGACAGGCTGAGCGCACTGACAGGCACGAGGGGCCGATGGGATGCTTCGACCATGAGCGTCACCGGCATTGACGGATACCGGTCCGGGTGGATCGCTGCGCACGTCTCATCCGGGCAGGTCAATTGGACTGCGGTCCCCGTTCCGGATGTCGCCGAGTTGCTCGACGGTGCTGACGTCGTCGGCATCGACATGCCGATCGGGCTCGCCGACTCCGGCTGGCGGGAGTGCGACACCCTGGCCAAGCGGGAGCTCGGCTCCGCCGCATCACGCGTGTTCATGACACCGCCACGTCGCGTTCTCGAACTCGGTATGCGCGCACCGAACGCAAGCGTCCAGGAGCTCAGTCGCGAGCTCACCGGCCAGGGCACCTCGCGTCAGGCGATGGCGCTGGCAGAACGAATCCTGACTCTCGACTCTGCCCTTGCCGATCACCCCGAAGCCGCCGTGGTCGAGGTGCATCCCGAGGTCTCATTCAAGGAGATCGCCGGGCGGCCCCTGTCATCGAAGAAGTCAGCGCGTGGCGTGGGCGAGCGCCTGGCCGCTCTCAGGACATGGCTTCCACAGGTCGATTCCGCGTTGTCCGACGTGCCCGTCGACGTCCCCGTCGACGATGCCCTCGATGCCCTCGCGTGCGCCTGGTCAGCGGATCGATGGCGCTCGGGAAGGGCGAGGACACTGCCGACGCGACCTGACGGATCCCCCTGCATCGTGATCTGACTGGTCTGAAATTTCCGCTCCAACGCCGCAAGTGATGGATACCCGTCGTACCCTCGTTGCATGACTCCACATCGAATCTCCCGTGCCCTTGGCCTGATGGCCGCCGCCTCACTCCTCCTCGGAACCGCCGCCCTGGCCGCTCCCGCAGCTCAGGCAGCACAGCCCGCCAAGAAGTACCCCTCCCTGATCGTCACTCAGGACTCGACCCAGGTGCGCCTGGCTGTCGGCGAGAAGATGCGCATTCGCCTGAGCACGAACCGCACCACCGGCTACACGTGGATCGCCGATGGCGGCTGCTGCACGTCCAACGACCTCAGCATCGCGAAGGTCTCCAAGGGCAACTACAAGGCTCCGAACACCGATCTCGTGGGCGCTCCCGGTGTCACCACCTGGACCATCACGGCGTTGCGGCCAGGCACCACGGATATCACCGTCGTGACTCGCCCCCCGGGCGCTGACAACACCATGTCGGACGAAGAGGTCGCCATGATTCACCTGATCGTGACAGCGAAGTAGTCATGAGCAGCCGGTCGCTCCGATCCCTCGCTGCCGCAGGTCTCGCTGCCGCGTGCGCTCTCGCAGCAGCGCCAGTGGCATCGGCTGCAGTCACCGTGCCACCGGACGTCAGCGCGGCACTCGCCACCTTCACCACTGATCCGCAGGGTGCCATGACCACGTGGGTGGACTGGGCCGAGGATCAGCCCATGGTCACGGCCTTGACGTCGCCGAACGGACGGACCGACTGCCGGATCGACGCTGCCGGGGTGTCTCGGTGCGTCAACTACTCGCCGAACCCGTCCAACGCCAAGAAGCCTGCGAGCAAGAAGTGGGTTCGCGACGGAGTCACCTACACGCTGGCCAACGACAAGACGCAGGTCTTCAAGTACAAGGGAAAGTGGGTTCGCAACAATCTCGGCGGCGACATGAACCCCTTCACCAACACCAGCCGGTTCTACTCGTACGACTACTGGCTTCCATGGTCCACCCCTGGGCTGCCGGTTGATGCCTCCGTCGACACCAACGGCTGGTACAGCGTCCAGGTGCAGAACCCCAAGGCCGGAGACGACCAGTATCCCGTGACCATGGTCCTGGTCTCACCCGACGGCCTGAAGGCGCAATTCTGGCAGCAGTATGAGGACGGCCGAATCGCTGTGAAGGAGACCATCACCCTGCGGGACGTGCCGAGCATCAAGGTGCCGCAGTCAACGAAGCAGAAGATCTAGTCGAACATCGGCTCCACATCGCGGGTGCGCTTGAGCTCGAAGAAGCCAGGCGTGCCCGCGTCGTTACCCACCAGCGAGATCCATGACTCATGACTGGCGCGCAGGGCCTCGTCCACATCCGTCGTCGACGCGTTGAGAGTCATGATGGTTGGATTCCACCATGAGCGCTTCAGAAAACATCACCCGGGCAGAGGCAGCCGAGCGGTCATCGCTCATCAGCGTGGACTCCTACGACGTCGTCCTCGATGTCACGTCAAGCGGATCCACCTTCAGGTCGACGACGACGGTCGCCTTCTCGTGCAGGGCCCCCGGATCCAGCACCTGGATCGATCTGATCAGCGACTCCGTCCGATCGGTGACGCTGAATGGCACTGCCCTCGACCTTGACGCCGTGGTGCACGGGCCCCGGATCTTGCTGCCGGAGCTCGCGGCGCAGAACGTCGTCGTCATCGATGCGGACTGCACCTTCATGAACACCGGTGAGGGACTTCACCGATTCGTCGACCCTGTCGACAATGAGACCTACCTCTACACGCAGTTCGAGTCCGCTGACTCCCGGCGGATGTATGCCGCATTCGAGCAGCCCGATCTCAAGGGGACCTTCCAGCTCACGGTCACGGCACCTGCACACTGGAGCGTCGTCAGCAACTCCCCGACCCCGGCCGCGGACGACCACGGTGACGGCACCGCCACGTGGGCCTTCCCCGCGACTCCTCGGATGTCGACGTACATCACCGCACTTGTCGCCGGTCCGTATCACCGCGTCGACGACTCGTACACCGGCCAGTACGGCACGTATCCGCTGAGCGTGTACTGCCGCGAGTCACTGGCGCAGTACCTGGACTCGGACGAGATTCTCACCGTGACCAAGCAGGGCTTCGAGCTGTTCGAGCGCGAGTTCGGCACCGGCTACCCGTTCGCCAAGTACGACCAGCTCTTCGTGCCGGAGTTCAATGCGGGCGCGATGGAGAATGCCGGCTGCGTCACGATCCTCGAGGACTACGTCTTCCGCTCGCGCGTGACCGACGCCGCGTACGAGCAGCGGGCCAACACGATCCTGCATGAGCTCGCGCACATGTGGTTCGGCGATCTGGTCACGATGAAGTGGTGGGACGACCTGTGGCTGAACGAGTCGTTCGCCGAGTGGGCCGCTCACTGGGCCAACGTCAGCGCAACTCGCTACACCGATGCCTGGACCACCTTCGCGAACCTGCGCAAGGCATGGGCCTACCGGCAGGATCAGCTCCCGTCCACGCACCCGATCGCCGCCGACATGGTTGACCTCGATGCTGTGCGCGTGAACTTCGACGGCATCACGTATGCCAAGGGGGCCTCGGCGCTTCGACAGCTCGTCGCGTGGGTCGGCGAGGAGGAGTTCCTCGCCGGTGTGCGTAACTACTTCGCCAAGCATGCGTGGGGGAATACAGAGTTGCGCGATCTGCTCGTGGAACTGGAGGCCACCAGCGGTCGCGATCTGTCCGAGTGGACGCGCGAGTGGCTGCAGACCAGTGGCGTGAACCTCCTCCGGCCACTGCTCGAGATCTCGGCCGACGGCACGATCGAGGCGCTCGTCATCGATCAGGAGCCGCCGACGATGCCCGAGGGGATCGCGCCGACGCTGAGGTCTCATCGCATCGGCGTCGGCCTCTACGACCTCGTCGATGGCACGCTGACTCTGCGCGAGCGTGTGGAAGTGGACGTCGTCGGGGCTCGCACGCCTGTGCCCGCCCTCGCCGGAACACGTCAGCCAGACCTGCTGCTGCTGAACGACGGTGATTTCACGTTCGCCAAGGTCCGTCTCGACGAGCGTTCCTGGCAGACCGTCATCGACCATCTCGGTGCGCTTGACGACTCTCTCGCGCGGGCCATCGTGTGGGGAGCCGCATGGGACATGACGCGCGATGCCGAGGTGTCCACCGGTGACTTCCTCCAGCTGGTGCTCTCGGGCATCGGGACCGAGACCGAAATCGGCGTCGTCCAGGGGGTGCTGCGCCAGCTCCGCACCGCCATCGACGTCTACGCGACCCCGGATCACCGTACGGAGTACCTGATTGCCCTGGCCGATGCGGCTCGTGGTCATGCGGAGGCCTCCGACGCCGGCAGCGATCGTCAGCTGGCATTCGCCCGCGCCTTCGCCGCAGCCGCCTCGACCCCTGCACAGCTGGACGTCGTGGCGTCCCTGCTCGACGGCACGCTCACCTGGGATGGCCTCGTCATCGATACCGATCTGCGATGGTTCCTGCTGCAGCAGCTCGTGAGCTCGGGGCATCGCGACGCGGAGTCAATCGACACCGAGCTCCAGCGGGACGACACTGCGACTGGCCGTCGTCAGGCCGCCGTGGCCCGCGCGTCCGTTCCTTCCGCGGAAGCCAAGGCCGCTGCCTGGGCGGACATCCTCGAGCACCCGGAGCTGCCCAACGCGATCATCGAGGCGACCATCGGTGGATTCGTCCAGCCCGATCAGGTGGACCTGCTGCGCTCGTATCGCGACGCGTACTTCGCCGTGCTGCCTTCCGTGTGGCAGGAGCGCACCATGGAGATCGCACAGTCGGTGACGATGGGGCTCTACCCGATGTTCCTGATCGACGACGAGACCCTGGTGGCGACCGATGCGTTCCTCGCGCAGGAGGGGCTGAACTCCGCGTGCCGTCGGCTCGTCGGCGAGGGGCGCGATGGGGTGGTCCGAGCCGCAAAGGCGCGCGCCCGCGACTCCCACACCTAACCCCCCTTCCCGGCGAGTGGCGAGTTGTGGCTGGTTTCGCTGCGCTCAACCTCGCCACAACTCGCCACTCGGACGGAGGGTGGGACGGCGAGGGTGCAGCCTGATGGCTGTCCACAGGAATCTCGCGCTACTGGCAGCCCTCCCCACCTGATGCAGTTGCCATGGCTCACACGCGCCACGCTGGCTTTCCTGCCGTCATGGCAAACATCCGGAAGCACCCCGTCCCCGTCCGCAACGTCAACGAGGCCTTCGTCGTGTCCAGCGACGGCGCTCAGGGGCTATCTCGCAGCCAGACTCGCGGCTCGTCGTTCTCGCAGCCTTCGCGCGGTGTGCGTTATGCCTCCGGTGCGACCGACATCGATCTCGCTCGCACCACTGCCACGTTGCTGGGCTCCCGCGAGGAAGCGACCCTCACCGACCTGAGTGCGGCCGACCTGCGGGATCTCCCTCTCCCTCCGAGGGCAGCCTGGACGGTCTCCGAGCCTCGTCTCTCCATCGCCACCAGCCCGGGTGGTTCCCATCCGCAGCGACGAGGAGTCCGAGGACGGAGATTGGATCTGCCTGAAGAGCATCTCGTCTGGTACCGGGGAATTCGGTGCACCTCGGTTGCGCGCACGTGGGTGGACTGTGCCGCTGAGATCTCCCTTCCCCACCTGATCGCCATGGGGGACGCCGCTCTTCGTCGACAGCTCGTCACTCTGGCGGAGCTCGATGCCGTCGTGCGCTGGGCCCGTGGGCGGCGCGGCGTTGTCGCGGCACGCACCGCATTGCCGCTGCTTGACCCCGCCGCTGAGTCACCACCCGAGTCGATCGTTCGAGCGATCCTGGTCCTCGCGGAATTGCCCCGGCCCGCCTGCAACGTGGATATCAGTCACACGGGCACATGGATCGCGCGTGTGGACCTCTGCTGGCGCAGAGAGCGGGTGATCGTCGAGTACGACGGGGCCGTGCACCTTGAGGAGCAGCAACGACGACGCGACGCGGTGCGACGCAACGAGCTCCAAGCAGCCGGCTGGCTGGTGATCACCCTGACCGCCGACGATCTCAAGGATCCTGAGGGGATGGTCGCCAAGGTTCGGCAGTGCCTCCAGCACCGCACACCGGCCCCGCCCACCCTGCCGAGTGGCGAGTTGTGGCGAGGTTGAGCGCAGCGAAACCAGCCACAAGTCGCCACTCGGCGACAGGGGCGGGGGAAGGAAGGTCAGGCGGGTTCGTCGAGGTGCAGCACGCGCGGGTGCCGCGCATGCTCGGCGAGCATCACGATGCCCTCACGCAGTCCGCCCATCAGATCGCCAGCCTCGAAGCTCGACACCATCGACAGCGCAGCCAACTGGCACGCGCGCTCATCGAGGTCGACGGCAACAGCACTGCCCGTGACGATTTCCAGGGTGCGCTGCGTCGGGCTGACCGCCACCAGCACGCTGGCCACCGCATCCCGCAGGCTCGCATGCTGGGTCACGGCAGAGGCGCGCCCCTCGGGGAGCGGGCCGACGTAGGCAGCGAAGGCGAAGCCGCTGATCGTGCGCGCCTTCTCCAGAACTCCCTGCAGATCCTTGCGCTGGGCATCCGTGAGGGCGCTCAGTCCAGAACCGATCGCATATGGGTCACCAGCGGGCACTGACGCCACCTCCATTCGGAGCTTGCGGCGACGCGATGTCGCCGGGCAGTCGGGACGGGTCCGGCAGGGGCCGGGCGCTCACCAGCAGCAGAGGGCTCGCATCGTCACCATCGTCACCGGCCTCAGACCGAATCCACGACGGGGCGTAGACCAAGGCGTAGGCAATCACGCCGATCACGAGTGGAAGTCCAACGAAGAGGCCGACGGCCTGAATTGCGCTCACCCCTGAACCCTAACGGACGGGCCCGAGCATGCCGTCCATCAGAGCGGACCCCTGCATCACCTCGTCGAGCAGGACGGACCGACCCGAGGCATCCGCCAGAGGCACCCGCCAGTTCGGGTACTCCTGATCGGTGCCCGGCTGGTTCTGGGCCCGGCGATCACCGACGACATCCGGCAGGCCGATGCCGAGCAACCTTGCCGGCGAGGCCGCAAGTGCACGGTGGAGCGCGATGGCGAACTCGTCGAGGCCGGCATCAGTCTCGATGTTGACGTCCCATGCCAACCAGCCCTGACGACGCAGCAGGTCCGCCCAGCCGGCGCGCTCGGCCGCCGCATGCGCCCTCTCCTCCTCCACCGGGGTCGACAGCAGCCCCAGCTCCGACCGGATGCGCACGTGCTCATCGCGCAGGTATCCGGCTGTCGGCGGCAGGTCGTGCACAGTGACGCTCGCGAGGACATCGCGCCGCCACTCGTGCGGATCCTTCGGACCTCCCCCGGCATTCTCGAACCACAGGATGCTCGTGCCCAGGATCCCGCGCTCGAGAAGTGCCTCTTGCACCCACGGCTCGACGGTGCCGAGGTCCTCTCCGATGATGACGGCACCCGCGCGGTGGGCCTCGAGCATGAGGATGCTCAGCATGGCGTCGTGGTCGAAGCGCACAAACGTGCCCGCGTAGGCCGGGAAGCCGGACGGGACCCACCACAGTCGAAAGAGACCGAGCACGTGGTCGATGCGCAGGCCGCCGGCGTTCCGCAGCACCGTGCGGAGCATGTCGCGGAAGGGCACGAACGCCTGCTCAGCCAGCGCATCGGGCCGCCAGGGAGGCTGATGCCAGTTCTGCCCCATCTGGTTGTACATGTCCGGAGGCGCCCCAACACCGACGCCGGGCGCCAGCACGGACTGCAGGGCCCACGCATCGGCCCCGTCTGGATGCACCCCGACCGCAAGGTCCGAGATCACGCCGATGCGCATGCCGGCATCCACCGCGCGCTGCTGCGTCGAACCGAGCTGATCGTCGACCTGCCACTGCATCCACATGTGGAAGTCGATGAGGTCCGCATGCTCGCCCCGGAAGGCGACGACGCCCGCAGAGTCCGGGCGCTCCAGACCCGCGGGCCACCGCGACGGGTGCCCGTGCACATCACTGATGGCACACCAGGTCGCGAAGTCGACGAGGCCTGCTCCCTGACTCCTGACGAAGGCGTCGTACTCCCCCGCCCGACCGGCATCCATGCCCACCCGGTGGATCGCCCACAGCGAGGCGCGCTTCGCAGCCCAGACCGAGTCGCGATCCAGCAGGTCCTCGCTCGCGTTGAGCTGCTGGAGAATGCGACCGGCCTCAGCGATCTCCGCCGCGACGTCAGCGGGCACCCTCACCAGCTCGGGGATGTCCTCGACGTGCAGGTACAGAGGATTCGTGAACCGTCGCGTGACCGGCAGGTACGGCGACGGCGCCATGGGCGGTACCGGCGACGCAGCGTGCAGCGGATTGATCAGCACGAAGCCTGCACCGAGCTCCCCGCCGCTCCACGCAGCGAGGTCGCCGAGGTCATGCAGATCGCCCAGCCCCCACGAGTGGGACGAGCGCATCGCATAGAGCTGCGTCATGAATCCCCATTGACGATCGCCCACGAGGGCGTCCGGATCCAATCGACGCGGTGCAACGACCACGGGCGCACTCGCCGTCACTCCATCGGCCACCGCCACGGCCGTGTGCCATCCCAGCGGCAGATCACCGGGAACCCGGAAGCTCGCCTCGCCCGTGCGCACACCGTCGACGTCGACCGGATCGACCCACAGATCGAGTTGGGCCAGATCGACGCGGCCACCGTCCTCAAGATCGACAGACACGGCAACGGGCGTGCCGTCGGGCACATGGACCCACAGACGCTGGTCATCGCCCTGACGCATGACGAAGACGGGGGGCAGCATGCGGCGCCAGTCACGCAGTCGCCTCGCCTCGAGTCCGTGCTCGATCGCCTGCGCAGAGCTCACGTCGAGACCGAGGGCCGTCAGCGCCGCGCTCACGGTGGCAGCGCCCACCTGCACGAGCGCGCCTGCCTGATCCCAGTACTCCGTGGCCACGCCATAGGCCTCCGCGAGGCGCGCGAGGTCCTCGGGGACGGGTGCCCACTCGGGCGCGTCAGGTGTGCTCACCAGATCTCCGGGTGTCGTTGGATCCACGGCAGGGCTGCCTCGACCTGCGCGGCAACCGACAGTAACTGCGCCTCCTGCAGGGGGCGCCCGATCAACTGCACACCGACGGGCAGGTCGTCGTCCGTCCAGTGCACGGGAAGCGTAATGGCCGGCTGCCCGGTCATGTTGTAGGGAGAGGTGTAGGGGGTGAATGCCTTCTGTGCCTCGAAGTCCCCGGCGGGGTCATCGTCGTCACGCAGAGCACCCACGAGTGCGGGCACCTGAGCAAGGGTGGGCGTGACGATGACGTCCACCCCTTGGCTCGCCCGCAGAGCCGCACTCGCCGCGCGGTTCATCAGAGCGACCGCCTCGGCGATCTCCTGCTCCGTCAGCGCCTCGCCCCGCTCGCGCAGCCACCGGGTGAGGGGCCGCAGTCCCTCGACCTGCTGCTCCGTGAGCGGGATTCCCGCGGCCGCAGCCGACCACACCCGCTCGAAGTGCGGCACATCCGACAGGGCCAGCGGCACCTCGACCTCGATCACCCGGTGCCCTAGGGATTCCAGGAGCTGAGTCACCTTCCGCCAGGCGACCAGCACCTGCGGATCAGGGACGGTATCGGCGATGACGGGCGCCGAGTAGCACCCGACTACCAAGGACGGAACCTCCGGCGCGATCGCTCGGAGGTAGCCGTCATTCGTTCCCGTCATCACCCCGAGCAGTGCCGCTGCATCCGCCACCGTGCGCGCGAGCGCGCCCTGGACGACCAGGCCGCCTGGGCCGTCCGGCAGCGGCCCGTTGGAGATCAGGCCGCGTGAGGGCTTCAGGCCCACCAGGCCACAGCAGCTCGCGGGGATCCGCACCGAACCGCCACCGTCAGAGCCCTGAGCCACCGCGGCCAGCCCCGCCGAGACGGCCGCGGCTGCACCGCCGCTGGATCCACCCGCGCCACGCGCAAGATCCCAGGGCGTGCGCGCGTACGGTCCGATGTCACTCTCGGTGTAGCAGGGGAACCCGAACTCCGGAGTCGTCGTCTTGCCCGTCATGACCGTGCCGCCCTCGCGCAGGCGCACGACGACGTCATCGTCCACATCCGGCACCAGATCCATGACCGAAGTGCCGAAGCGGGTTCGCACGCCGGCGGTGAGGTTGAGATCCTTCACAGGAACGGTGACGCCATGAAGGACGGGCAGCAACGAGTCCGCCTGCGACACGGCCCTGTCCGCTTGCGCAGCCTGGGCTCGAGCACCCGGCTCGTCGATCACGGCGAAGGCACCCACAGCCTCGTTCAGGGAGTCGATGCGCCTGAGGTAGTGCTCCAGAAGTTCGATCGACGAGATCTCCCGGCGACGGATCCCCGAGGCCTGCTCCACAGCGGTCAGGTCATGCAGCTCCACCCTCGAACCCTAGGGTGGAACTCGTGACGACTCCCGCCGAACGCCCTGCCTACCCCGCCGCCCCACGCCTGGACCTGGTCGACGACATGCACGGCGTCCTTGTCCCAGACCCGTATCGCTGGCTGGAGGACGACACCGACGAGCGCACCATCGCGTGGGTCGACACGCAGCGGGCCCTCATGGCAGACGAGCGCGCGACCTGGCAGTCACGGGACCACTTCACCGAGCGGGTCGAGGCGCTGCTGGGTGCAGGGACGATCTCACCGCCCTACTGGCGCGGTGAGCGGTACTTCCTCGTGCGCCGAGAGCCGGGCCAGCAGTTCTCCGTGCTCTATGCGATCGATCCAGACGGAACCGAGCACGTGCTCATCGACCCCATGCAGATCGATCCCGAGGGCCTCACCACACTCGACAGCTGGCAGCCCTCAAAGGAGGGAGACCGTCTTGCCTACCAACTCTCCGTCGGCGGCGACGAGGAGTCGCTCGTCCACGTGATGGACGTGGCGACCGGCGAGACCATCGAGGGCCCGATCGATCGCTGCCGCTACTCGCCCATCGCCTGGCTGCCCGGCGGCGAGGCGTTCTACTACGTCCGCCGCATCGCGCCGGACCTCCTGCCGGAGTCCGAGCAGAACTTCCATCGTCGCGTCTACCTCCATCGCGTCGGCACGCCCCCGGAGCAGGATGTCCTGGTCTTCGGCGCCGGCATGACGATGACGAACTACTACGGGGTCGAGGTCAGCCGCGACGGGCATTGGCTGCAGGTGTCCGCGGCCGAGGGCACCGAGCCGCGCAACGACCTGTGGGTTGCCGATCTCACCGCGAGTCCCCCCGAGGCACCGGCATTCACGCTCGTTCAGGGTGATGTCGACGCCCAGACCGACCTTACCTTCTTGCGCGACGGCCGGGTCATGGTGAGCACCGATCGCGACGCTCCACGCGGACGCGTCGCCGTCACCACGGCCGGCAACTGGGACGCGACGTACTGGGTGGACCTCATACCCGAGGACGACGAGGCCGTGCTGGAGTCCGTCACCGTGCTTGACGGCCCCGAGCTCCCCGAACCCCTTCTCGTCGTCGTCAGGACGGCACACGGTGTCGCCCACATGAGCCTGCATCGCGCCGACGATGGCGCATTCATCCGGTCGATCGACCTGCCCGGGGCCGGCACCATCGGTGGACCGGTCGAGCACATCGACGGCGGGCCCGTGACCTGGTTCGTGTTCACCGACCACGCCACCGTCCCCACCGTCTACACCTTCGACGGACGCACGGGCGAAGTCGAACTGCACGCGAGACCCCCCGGCATCGTCGATGTGCCCACGGTGCACTCACGACAGGAGACCTACACCTCCCTGGACGGCACCGAGGTGCGCATGTTCGTCCTCTCCCCCACCGAGCAGCCGGATCGCCCGCGGCCCACGATCCTCTACGGCTATGGCGGCTTCGGGATCCCGATGTCGCCGGGCTACTCCGCTGCGATCCTCGCCTGGGTCGAGGCGGGAGGCATCTGGGCGGTCGCCAGCATTCGCGGCGGTGGCGAGGAGGGCGAGCAGTGGCACCGCGACGGCATGCTGGGCAAGAAGCAGAACGTCTATGACGACTTCCACGCGGCCGCCGAGTGGCTGATCGGCGCGGGATGGACCTCGGCCGACAAGCTGGGAATCTACGGCGGCTCCAACGGCGGCCTGCTGGTCGGCGCCGCCATGACGCAGCGGCCTGAGTTGTTCAACGCCGTGGTCTGCGTCGCCCCGCTGCTGGACATGCTTCGCTACACGACGTCGGAGCTAGGCCCCACCTGGACGGTGGAGTACGGCGACCCGGAGGATCCCGAGCAGTTCGCGTGGCTGCACGCGTACTCCCCCTACCATCGCGTCGTCGAAGGGACCGACTACCCAGCGACCATGTTCGCCGTGTTCGAGAACGACTCCCGGACCGACCCGATGCACGGGCGAAAGATGTGCTCAGCGGTTCAGCATGCGACCTCGGGGACGAGGCCGGTCCTGCTCCGCTCGGAGGGTGACGTGGGCCACGGGGCTCGATCCCTCTCGAAGTCCGTCGAGGAGACAGCGGACACCCTCGCGTTTATGGCACGGTGGACCGGACTGGACGACCTTCGATCGGAGGATGACGAGTGAGCGACGTACTGGCCGACCTGGGCGACATCTTCGATGGCTTCCCCGTCGAGCTCATCCTTCGCGTGCTCGTCGTCCTGATCATCGCCGTGGTCGTCCAACTGATCGGCAACCGCGCGATCCACCGAACGGTCACCCAGATCGCCAAGCGCGCACCCCATCGTCGACCCGGCCAATTGCGCGGCGCCGACGACACGGAACTGGCACAGCAGCTCATGGAGGATCGGCAGCGCCAGCGCGCACATGCCCTCGGGTCGCTCGCCAAGAGCGCACTGACGATCTTCATCTGGGGCGTGGCGATCATCACCATCCTCGCCATCATGGGCATCAACATCGCGCCGCTGCTGGCCAGCGCAGGCGTGGCGACGGCCGTCATCGGCTTCGGCGCCCAGCAGTACATCGCGGACTACCTCGCCGGCATCTCGATGATCTTCGAGGACCAGCTGGGCATAGGCGACACCGTGAACCTCGGTGGCACCGTGCTCGGGGAGGTCGAGGAGACGGCACTGCGCTATACCCGAGTCCGGGACTACTGGGGCGCTGTCTGGTACGTGCGCAACGGCACGATCAACTACGTCCAGAACCAGTCACAGGGGTGGCTGTACGCCCTCGTCGAGATTCCCGTTCCCTACGACACCGACCTGTCGAAGGTGGAACAGGTCGTCAACGACGCCGGCAAGGTCATGGGCCAGGACCCGCAATACAACGGCATCCTGCTGGGGGCGCCTGTGTACTCCGCGATCGAGGCCCTCACGCCCACGTCTGCGGTCGTGCGCATCAACACCAAGATCGTGCCCAACGGGAACCAGTGGTACGCGGCTCGGGTGATCCGTCAGGAGATGAAGCGGGCGCTGGACGAGGCGGGCATCCACATTCCGCTGGACGGAATCCAGGTCCGGACAGTTCCCGTCGCAGCCGAGGTGGTCAATACGTCGGGCGGGAAGGGTCCCGCAGCCCCACCCGCAGCGACCGATGACAGCTCCGCCTCACCGCCACTGTCTCCACGGGATTCGTCCGCGCCGCACGGTCCCTGAGCGTCAGTTGGCGAGATGACCGAGCACACGTCACACTGACAGCATGCTTTGCCTCGTCACCGGTGCGACCGGCTATGTCGGTGGCCGTCTGGTGCGCGAGCTCCTTCGAGCAGGGCATGACGTGCGAGTCCTGGCTCGCACGCCTGAGAAGCTGCGGGATCTGCCGTGGGCCGATGACGTCGACGTTGTGGCCGGCGACGCAGACGACGCAGATGCGGTGGCCCGCGCATTGGCCGACGTTGACATCGCGTACTACCTCCTGCACTCCCTCCAGCAGGGGTCAGGACTGGAGGATCACGAGCGGGAACTTGCCACCGTGTTCGCCGACCAGGCCCGCCGGTCCAAGCCCAGGCGCATCGTCTATCTCGGAGGCCTCGCACCAGACATGCCCGCTCGGAGCATGTCCGCGCACATGCGATCTCGCGTCGAGGTCGGACGAATCCTGCGCACGTCAGGCGTTTCAACAATCGAGTTCCGCGCCGCCGTCATCATCGGTTCAGGATCGGCGTCCTTCGAGATGCTTCGCTACCTGACCGAGCGGCTGCCGGCGATGATCACGCCACGCTGGGTGCGGTCCAAGACCCAGCCGATCGCCATTCGCGACGTCCTGCGCTACCTCGTGCACGCGATCGACCTTCCCGATGACCTCAACCGCTCCTTCGACATCGGTGGACCGGAGGTCATGACGTACCAGCAGATGATGCAGCGGTACGCGGCCGTCGCCGGACTGCCTCGGCGCATCATCCTTCCGCTGAATGTGCTCAGTCCACGGTTGTCCAGCCACTGGGTTGGGCTCGTGACACCTGTCCCCCGAGCCATCGCTCGCCCGCTGGTGGCATCACTTCGACACCCGTCCGTGTGCCAGGAGCAGGACATCAAGCAGTGGATTCCCGATCCGCCCGAGGGACTTGTCACCTTCGACGAGGCTGTGGCGCTGGCACTCACCCGTATTGGCGAGGCGAACGTCATGACTCGATGGTCAGGTGCCTCGCTGCCCGGCGCACCGAGCGATCCGCTTCCCGGCGATCCGACGTGGAGCGGTGGAACCCTCTACACCGACGTCCGCGAGATCGAGACGCCCGCGACTCCCGACGAGCTCTGGAGCGCCCTCGACCGGATCGGCGGGGACACCGGCTGGTACTCCGCCCGACTCCTCTGGGAGATTCGCGGGCTCATGGATCGCGCGGTCGGCGGCGTGGGGCTGCGACGAGGGCGCAGGGATCCGTACCACCTGCAGGTGGGCGACGCCGTCGACTTCTGGCGCGTGGAAGAGCGCCTCCCCCCGAATCTCCTGCGCCTGCGTGCCGAGATGAAGATGCCCGGTCGGGCCTGGCTGGAGTTCCGGGTGGAACCACTGCCCAACGGGGGTTCCCGGCTCATCCAGCGGGCGGTCTACTGGCCCAAGAGCCTGCTCGGTCATGCCTACTGGTGGTCGGTCGCCCCCTTCCACGCATTCGTCTTCCCGCCGATGTCACGGCACATCGTCCAGAGCGCGGAGACCCGTGCGGCCAGCCTGTCCTAGCCCGCAAGCGCACGACCCAGCCGCCATGCCGACGCGCCAGTGGGAAACAATGGCCGCATGACCGAGGCGAGCAACGGCAACGACGGCGCGGCAGCTGAGCCCACCGTCACCCCCTACGAGGACTTCGGTGGCGAGGAGTTCTTCACCAGCCTCGTCAGCGCCTTCTATCGACGCGTCGCCGAGGACGACATCCTCCGCCCCATGTACCCGGACGCCGATCTGGCCGCCGCCGAGCGCCGCCTGCGACTGTTCCTGATGCAGTACTGGGGTGGGCCCACCACCTACGACGACGAGCGCGGTCATCCCCGGCTGCGCATGCGCCACGCGGATTTCGCCATCGACTCGACCGCCCGCGACCGCTGGCTGACGCTGATGAACGATGCGATGGCCGAGCAGAATCTGACGCCAGACCAGGAGACGCGCCTGTGGATGTACCTGGTCAGCGCCGCCTTCGCGATGCAGAACATCCCTGACGATCCCGCCGGTCGACCCATTCCCACGGAGACGATTCGATGACCAACCCCCCTTCTGCGCTCCAGCGACCGCAGGATTGGTGGCGGGATGCCGTCATTTACCAGGTGTACCCACGATCCTTCGCGGACAGCGACGGCGACGGACTGGGCGACATTCCGGGCCTGATCAGCCGACTCGACTACCTCGCGAACCTCGGCGTCGATGCCGTGTGGATCTCCCCCTTCTACTCCTCGCCTTTGCATGACGGCGGTTACGACGTGGCGGACTACCGATCGATCGATGCACGACTCGGCTCGATGGACGATGTCGATTCACTGGTTGCCGAGGCTCACGCGCGCGGCATGCGCGTGATCATGGACATCGTCCCCAACCACACCAGCAGCGAGCACGCGTGGTTCCAGGAGGCCCTGAACTCCGAGCCCGGCTCTCAGGCGTGGGATCGGTACATGATCCGCGAGGGCAAGGGGACTGACCGCGAGGAGCCGCCGAACAACTGGCGGAGCGTGTTCCACGGCCGTGGCTGGTCGCACATGCGCGACGCCGATGGCGAGCCCACCGGCTACTGGTACCTGCACCTGTTCGACACCACGCAACCGGACCTCAACTGGAAGAACCCCGAGGTGCACGCCGAGTTCCGCGACATCCTGCGCTTCTGGTTCGACCGCGGCATCGACGGCTTCCGGATCGACGTGTCACACGGACTCGTCAAGGAGGAGGGCCTGCCCGACTTCGATCACCCCGAGCAGTTCAGCGGACTGCCCGGTTTCGATGAGGAGCACGTCGCCAATCACGAGAACATGTTCGACGCCGACAAGGCTCATGCCCCGTACTGGGATCAGGACGGCGTGCACGACATCTACCGCGAGTGGCGCGCGGTCGCCGACGAGTACGACCCTCCGCGCATCTTCTGCGGAGAGACGTGGGTGCCCAACCCCGAGCGACTCGCCCGCTACCAGCGTCCGGACGAGCTGCACACGTCCTTCAACTTCTCCTATCTCGACGCCGGCTGGGACGCCGATGCCATGCGCACGTCCATTGACGACACCATTCGCAACCATGCGACCGTCGGGGCTCCCCCTACCTGGGTGCTGTCGAATCACGATGTTGTCCGACATCGCACGCGCTTGGCACCCCTGGCGACCGACGGCACCGCGGACCTTGGGCGCGGACTCGACCGGGCCCGCGCCGCAACCTTGTTCACCCTGGCCCTGCCCGGATCCATGTACATCTACCAAGGTGAGGAGCTCGGCCTTCCCGAGGTCTCTGACCTGGCCGACGACACCCGGCAGGATCCGGCATGGCATCGCAGCGGTGGCACCGATGGCAAGCGCGACGGCTGCCGAGTGCCCATCCCGTGGACACCCGAGCTGCCCTCCTTCGGATTCAGCTCCTCCGGAGCAGCCTGGCTGCCCATGCCTGCGTACTGGTCGGGCCTCTCGGTGGCCGAGGAGTCCGAGGACCCGCAGTCCACGCTGGAGTTCTATCGCAGCGCGCTGCGGATTCGTCGCGAACTGGACGCACTCGGCGAAGGCTCCCTGCAGTGGGAGGACTCCCCTGCAGGTGTCCTGGCGATTCGACGACTCAGCGATACCGGGAATGTCCTCGCGGTGCTCAACACGACCGACTCCCCTGTCCGCCTGCCGTCCTCGTGGGGTTCCGACGTGCTCCTCGCGTCCGGCCCGGAGGTAGCACTGCTGGACGACGACGGTGTCGAGATGCTCGTCGTCGGTGGCGAGACTGCGGTGTGGGTTCGCGGGTAGCCGATCTGCTGGAGCGTGCGTCAGCGCACGACGTGCAGCGACAGTCGCGCCGACGGACCCTGCGTGTAGACGAACACCTGGCCGCGGGCCGTGCTCAGGCGCTTCCATGGTCCGCACGTGGCCGCGGCCACCTTCGATCGGTCGTTCGAGATCATGCCGAGTCGATGGGCGGCATGAAGGGCGCGCATCGGTAGCCCGGCGAAGCCCTGCCGATCCCAGATCTCATTGGCAATGGACTCCTGTGAACGAGGCGGCAGGCCATGGGACCTGGCGTTGAACTCCTGCGTCGCCTCGTCGATGGACGGCAGCAGGTCGCCCGCCAGTCCGTGAATGGGCATCTGCCACCCCTCCGTCGGCGGCAGATGGTGCAGGGAGGGCGCTCCGCCGGGCGGCACGAAGGCCGTCGGGAGGGTCGCGAGGTCCATCCCCGTCACGGCATCATCACGCAGCCGATCAGCCAGAGCCTCGAGCGGTACCGCCACATCCAGGGCTGTCGCATCCTCGGAGGATTCAGCCACCGGCACGGCAAAGAACACCAGTACGCCCAGTGGAGGGGCGGTGAACACGCCCAGCGCCTTGGCCGTGGTGACGACTCGCGCCGCCTGATCACTGTCCCACGTCAGCTGACGTCGGGCGAAACCTTCAAGAACTGCCGCTTCCGGCTCGCCCAGACGAATATTCACTCCACGATTGTGGTTGCCCCCACGCGCGCACGCAACTCTGGCGGAATCCGCACCGGACGCCCCGTGCTCGCATCGACGACGGCCATGACCGTCTTCGCCTCCGCCGCAAGGTCGCCATGCTCGTCGTAGATTCGATAGCGGAGCGTGTAGGAGGAGTTGCCCAGTCTCTCCACCCAGATGTCGACCATCACCGGGTCCGACGAGTACATCAAGGGCTTGCGATGCGTGACTTCCTGAGTCGCGACCACCTGCGAGAACTCCGACGTGCGAACGAAGTCGAGGTCGCGCAGCAGACCCACTCGGGCTTCCTGCAGGTAGTCGTGGAAGACGACATTGTTGACGTGCCCCAACGGATCCAGATCGCTGAAGCGTCGGTAGACGGGGATGTGATGGACGCTCCCCACAGCGCCTTCGTCAGGCACTAGTCGCGGGTGAGCTTGCGGTAGGTCGCGCGGTGCGGTCGGGCCGCATCCGCACCGAGGCGGTCGATCTTGTTCTTCTCATACGACTCGAAGTTGCCCTCGAACCAGAACCACTGCGAATCCCCCTCGTACGCGAGGATGTGCGTCGCGACGCGGTCGAGGAACCAGCGATCATGCGAGGTGATCACCGCGCAGCCGGGAAACTCCAGCAGGGCGTTCTCCAGCGAGCCGAGGGTCTCGACGTCAAGGTCGTTGGTCGGCTCGTCGAGCAGCAGCAGATTGCCGCCCATCTTCAGCGTGAGGGCGAGGTTCAGCCGGTTGCGCTCGCCGCCGGAGAGGACCTTCGCGGGCTTCTGCTGATCAGGGCCCTTGAACCCGAAGGCCGAGACGTAGGCACGTGACGGCATCTCCACGTTGCCGACCTTGATCCAGTCGAGGCCGTCGGACACCACCTCCCAGACGTTCTTCGTGGGATCGAGGCCCGCTCGAGTCTGATCGACATAGGAGAGCGTGACAGTCTCGCCGACCTTGATGTCGCCGCTCGTCGGCAGGATCGCCGCATTCTCGCCATCGTCGGTGATTCCCTCCGCGGCCGCGACGATCATCGTGAACAGGGTCGTCTTGCCGACACCGTTGGGTCCGATGACGCCGACGATGCCGTTGCGCGGGAGAGTGAAGGAGACGTCGTCGATCAGGATGCGATCACCGAAGGCCTTGGTCAGGCCCTTGGCCTCCACGACCACGTTGCCCAGGCGCGGACCCGGCGGGATCTGGATCTCCTCCATGTCGAACTTGCGGGTCTTCTCCGCCTCCGCAGCCATCTCCTCGTAGCGATCCAGGCGAGAGCGGCTCTTCGTCTGGCGCGCCTTGGCGTTGGACCGCACCCACTCGAGCTCGCCCTCGAGACGACGCTTGAGCTTGGCGTCCTTCTGCCCTTCGACCTTCAGGCGGGAGGCCTTCGTCTCGAGGTACGTGGAGTAGTTGCCCTCGTAGGGGTAGGCATGACCGCGGTCGAGTTCGAGAATCCACTGCGCGACGTTGTCGAGGAAGTAGCGATCATGGGTGATGGCCACGACGGTGCCCGGGTACTTCTCCAGATGCTGCTCGAGCCAGTTGACGCTCTCGGCATCGAGGTGGTTGGTGGGCTCATCGAGCAGGAGCAGGTCGGGCTGCTCCAGCAGGAGCTTGCACAGCGCGACGCGTCGCTTCTCACCGCCGGAGAGCACTGACACATCCGCATCCGGCGCCGGGCACCTCAGGGCATCCATGGCCTGATCGAGCTGCGCATCCAGATCCCACGCATTGCGATGATCGATGGACTCCTGCAGTTTGCCCATCTCCTCCAGGAGCGTGTCGTAGTCGGCGTCGGGCTCGGTGAGCTCAGCGGAGATGGCGTTGAAGCGATCGATCATGGCCTTGGTCTCGGCAACACCGTCCTGAACGTTCTCCAGCACCGTCTTGGTCTCGTCGAGGTTCGGCTCCTGCATGAGGATGCCCACAGTGAATCCCTCGTGCAGCATCGCCTCGCCATTGGACACGTCATCGATGCCGGCCATGACCTTCAGCAGGCTGGACTTTCCCGCACCGTTCGGTCCGACAACGCCGATCTTCGCGCCGGGGAGGAAGGACAGCGTGACGTCGTCGAGGACGACCTTGTCGCCGTGCGCCTTGCGGGCCTTACGGAGGGTGTAGATGAACTCAGCCATGCCGGCGAGCCTAATGGGTGCCGCGATGTCAGATTGCCCCCTGCCCGACGGGCACGACCACCGACAGGCGCATTCCGCCAGCCGGGCCTGGTCCCAAGGTCCAGTCATCGGGAGCCGCCGCATCCAGAAGCCGGGTCCCGAGCCCCGCACTGCTGCGGTGCCCGGATTCCGCATGACCGTTGTCGTCGATCAGGAACAAGATCGCCCGACCATGAGCGTGCGACTGCGCCTGCATGCGAATCTCGACCTCGGTCGCGGCACCATGGCGGAAGGCGTTCGCGACTCCCTGCTCGACGATCTGCTGCAGCGTGCGAGCCTCGGTTGGATCGAGCTCCCATTGAGCAACATCCGCCTCGGTCCTTCCTCGAACGGCCAGCAGTCCCGTCCATGGACGCATCACAGCCTCGAGCAGGTCGTCCACCGACGCCGGAGCGTCCTTGAGGTCCAGCCGCACTCCGTCTACCACTGTGGTGCGCAGGTAGTCCAACTCCCCTACTCGTCGCAGCCGCAATAGCGGCAGCCGAACCAAGGAGTGCTCGTCGTGAGATGTCCGTCATGGCTTTCACCCTGGGCAGGATCAGCAGTGCGATCCATCACCCAGCACAGGGAGAGGGGTTACCCCTACGTGGCTGCACCCCCTCTCCCGCGCCGACGCACAGGAGATCAGGCCCGTTTCCTCACACCCGGGCGAGGATCTCACCCGTCTCGGCATCCACCAGCTCGTCATCATCCTCATCACTGGAGGGGCCGACCGATGCCCCTGCCGCGTTTGCAGCCGCGGTGAGTCGCGCATGCGCGTAGACCTCGGAACTGGCCCGCTGCTCCGCCTCCACCACGGAGTCGCGCTTCACCCGAGTGAAGGAGGAGATGCCGCGCGTCAGGTCCGCCCCAACACTGACGGCATCAAGATCGCGGTAGGTGACCGAGTGCACGTGGTCTCCGCACTCCTTGTGCACCTCTCGGCTGCGCAGGCGCCCCACCACGATGATGGGCATTCCCTTGGAGATGCTCTCGATGACGTTCTGCCCGAGGTTGCGCCAGCAGGAGACGTCGAAGAAGTGGGTGTCGCCGTCGACCCACGCATCCGATGATCGGTCGAAGCGACGGGTTCCGGCCGCCATCCGGAAGGAGGCCACCGGCTCGCCGCTCTTGGTGAACCGCAGGGCCACGTCGGTGACCACGTTGCCGGTGATGGTGAGGGTGATGTCGTTCATAACTGCTCCAGACTCGTCCCGGGGAGACCCGGCTGCCACGACGATGGACGAGGGATGCCGTTCGCAAAACCCGCGAACGCGCCGCTGTGGACGCCTGACACCTTCACGCCGCCCTTGTGGACTGCGCGCGCCTAGGGTGGACCCGTGCCTCGCGTCCACAGTGCCTGGATCGTCGCCGGTGTCACCTTTCTGGTGCTGCTCGCCTCTGCCGCCTTTCGGTCCTCGATGGGCGTCATGGTGGTGCCCTTCGAGATGGAGTACGGCTGGTCGCGGTCCGCGATCTCGATCGCCGTCTCGGTCAACCTCGTGCTCTATGGAGTGACGGCTCCCTTCGCCGCTGCCCTCATGGAGCGGTTCGGGATTCGTCAGGTCGTCGTCGTCGCCCTGGCGCTGATCTCACTCGGATCCGGTCTGACCCTCTTCATGACCGCCTCCTGGCAGCTGGTGATCCTGTGGGGTGTCTTCGTCGGCCTCGGCGTCGGTGCCACGGCACTCGTGTTCGGCGCCCTCGTGGCGAATCGCTGGTTCGTCCAGCGCCGCGGACTCGTCATGGGCCTGCTCGGAGCCGCTTGGGCGACCGGGCAGCTGGTCTTCCTCCCGCTGATCACCCAGACCGTCGAGATCCTCGGCTGGCGCTACGCCGCCTTCAGCATCGCCCTGATGGCCGCGATGCTCATTCCCCTCGTGTGGCTGATCCTGCATGACCGTCCGTCGGACATCGGCCTTCGGCCCTACGGCGCCGATGTCGACGTCACCGAGGAGGAGCAGGAGCAGAATTCGACCCACAGCGGCTGGCGCGCAGCTCGCGTCGCCATCGATGGCCTCCTCCATGGGATGCGCACCCGAGCCTTCTGGCTGCTGGCCGGCACCTTCTTCGTGTGCGGATGGACGACCAACGGCATCATCAGCACCCACTTCGTGCCCGCTGCCCACGATCACGGCATGGGTGCGACGGCTGCCGCAGGACTGCTCGCCGTGGTGGGCATCTTCGACCTGATCGGGACCATCGGTTCCGGTTGGCTCACCGACCGCTTCGATCCGCGCATCCTCCTCGGTGCGTACTACGGCCTGCGCGGCATCGCCCTCATCGGCCTGCCCCTTCTGCTGGGGCCGAACATCGACCCGCCCCTGATCGTCATCATGATCCTGTTCGGCCTCGACTGGGTGGCGACCGTGCCACCCACCGCCGTGCTGTGCACCCGCATCTACGGGCGCGAGATGGGACCGATCATCTTCGGCTGGGTGTTCGCGGCACACATGATCGGCGCCGCCGTGGCGGCGAGTGTGACGGGCTACATCCGCGACACCGCGGGTGACTACGCGACGGCCTGGTACCTCGCCGGCGCTCTCGCCGTTCTCGCTGCCATGGCTGCACTGTTCATACCCAGGAATGGGCGAGTGTCCGACAGTGCCCTTCACGTGAGCACGTAGGCGTTGACGTCAGGGAGCAGTGCCGCCATCCCACCCGGTTGAACCCCGACCACTGGCCAGGTCGGCAGACACCTTCCACTCACCGTTGTCGAACAGGACCACCCTGTTGCAGACAGGCCCACCTGTGCCGTCATTGGCCCAGGCCGCCCATGAAGGCGACCAGCCCTCGGCGCACCCATTCGCTCCGTCTGAGAGTGCGTAGGACTGCAGCCACGGAGGCGGCGCGGCACCAGCCCCGCTGGAGAGGACGTTGAGGCGACCCAGCTTGGTGGTCCCCGTTCCGGAACGCACCAGTGAGACTGCTGCGGCGTACATTGCCGGGGCAGCTCCGGGCCTGATGGTGAAGGTCACAGTCTGATTGCTCGTGATCGTTGCCCCACTGCTGAGGGTCGCCGACAGCAGTGCCGTGTCGTACGTCAGCGTCAGATAGGTGCTCCCACTGCAACTGGAGAAGTTCACCGAAAACGAATCACCGGCGACACCATCAACGACGAAGCTTCCCGGTGTCGAGCAGTTGATCGGGTCGTCGCCCGTGTAGGTGACGGCCGCGGCCTCCGATGAAGCCACGACAGTCGCCGCTCCAACGGCTACCGCCAAGAGGGCCACAGCGCCTTTCGGTCCGTATCCACCTGTGATGTCGCCATTGATCCTAAACATCGACTCACGCTACCAGAGGCGTTCAACATCGATTCGCGCCGGAAGGAGCCTTCGTCTCTCGGACATCCACCAGTTCTGTTCCGGCACCAGACCCTGGGTACGGATGAGCCGAGGCCCCCTTGTCTCGACGAGCCCCAGTCATGAGCCGGCCACAGACTCCGCTTGATGCATGGCCGTGCACACATCGCGATGGTCGTTGCACTCTTCATCCCCAGGAATGGGCCACTGGCCGTTCGGGCAGAATAGGCGGACCAGCGCCCGTAGCTCAATGGATAGAGCAACCGGTTTCTACCCGGTCGGTTGGGGGTTCGAGTCCCTCCGGGCGCGCTCTCCCCACCCCCCTGCCCGCGAGTGGCGAGTTGTGGCGGGTTTCAGCGCGCTGAAACCCGCCACAACTCGCCACTCGGCAGGGGGTCGCAGGGGGTCGGCCTCGAACTGGGGCTGCACTCCGACCGAGGTGCCGTCGGCTGTCCAGTCTGACGGTGGCACGGGCGGCACGCCGATGCCGGTGCTCGGCAGTTCCAGATACGTGATCGGATTCGGGAAGTCCGTGATCTCGCCATCCAGGACACCACGCAGGGTGTCAGGACACGTGGAGTCCTCTCCGTACGTCGGCCACCAGGACGCTGCAGGCAGCGACGAGAGCCAGGACGGGAGCAAGGGCAGCGAGCACGCGTCGTTTCATGAAGTCGATCCCCAGCCGGTTGACATCATTGGCCATGACCCTAGTGACGACGCCGAATGCGCAGTGAACGCCGCTAGCATCGACAGCGACACAAGGGAGAGTCATGAGCGAGAACCTGCAGGCGCTGTGGAGTGAGGTCATCGTCGTCCCCGACTTCCCCACCCCGGGGATCTCCTTCAAGGACCTTTCGGGCATCCTCGCCAATCCGACGACTCTCGGTATCGCAGTGCGCGCATGGGCCGACGCGGTGCGAGACGAGCAGCCCACGATGATCGTGGGCATCGAGGCGCGCGGATTCCCTCTCGGCGCGGCGCTCGCCTACGAGCTCGGCTGCGGATTCGTCTCTCTACGCAAGGAGGGCAAGCTCCCTCGCGACGTGCATCGACGCGAATACGCGCTCGAGTACGGCACAAGCGCTCTTGAGCTGCACCAGGACGCCCTCACCTCAGCAGACCGCGTCATCATCGTCGATGACGTGCTCGCCACCGGAGGCACCGCGGCTGCTGCTGTTGAACTGGTGCGCGAGACAGGTGCCCACGTCATCAGCGTGGCGGTGATCATGGATCTGCCGTTCCTCGACGGCCGCGCCGTCCTCGACGCGCAGCATGTGCGCGCGCATGTGCTCGTCGATGACGAAGGAAGGCCCCACCCGCACCCGTAGGGCGAGCAGGGCCTTCCGCGATCAAGCGCAGGGCTGTTGCCGAACTGCCTACAGCCCCAGCAGGGTGCCGATCGGATCGATCAGGAAGTAGATCGCGAAGGCGATCGACACCACCCACATGAGCCAGTTGACCTCGCGCACCCGCCCCGTGAAGAGCTTGATGATCACCCAGCTGACGAACCCAGCACCGATGCCCACCGTGATCGAGTAGGTGAACGGCATCAGGATGATCGTCAGGAAGGCGGGGATGCCGATCTGGTAGTCCATGAAGTCGATGTGACGGACTTGCGTCATCATCAGGAAGCCGACGACGACGAGTGCCGGCGTGGCCGCCTCATGCGGGATCACCGTGACCAGCGGCGAGAAGAACATCGCGATCAGGAACAGTGCACCCGTCACCAGTGATGCGATGCCCGTGCGAGCACCTTCACCGATACCGGACGCGGACTCGATGTAGGACGTGTTGCTCGACGTGGACGACGCACCGCCGGCAATCGCCGCGACGGAGTCGACCACGAGGATCGACTCGAAGTGCGGGATCTGCCCCTCGTCGTCCAGCAGATCGGCCTCAGTGGCCAGGCCGAACGCCGTGCCCATCGTGTCGAAGAAGTCACTGAGCATGAGCGAGAAGATCGCCAGAATGGTCGCGATGACGCCGATCGCCGACCAGCTACCCAGCAGGTTGAACTGCCCGAGCAGACCGAGGTCCGGCGTGCTGACCACCTGATCAGGAAGTGCGGGCACGTTCAGGCTCCAGCCCACGGGATTGACCTCGCTGCCGTCCGGGCCGTTGCGCGGGCCGACATTGGCGACAGCCTCGACGATGATGGCCATGACGGCGGTACCCAGGATGCCGATGAGGATCGCCCCTCGCACCTTGCGCACCAGCAGGACAATCGTGAGCAATAGGCCGAAGATGAACACGAACATCGGCCAGCCCTGCAGGGATCCAAAGAGGCCGAAGCTGATCAGCGGAACTCCCGGACGCACCACTCCCGCGTCGACGAGACCGATGATCGCGATGAACAGGCCGATGCCGACGCCGATGGCGTACTTCAGCTGCTCGGGAACGGCTGTGAAGACGGCAGACCGAAAGCCCGTCAGGACCAGCAGCAGAATCAGGACACCCTCGATGACCACCAGTCCCATCGCGTCCGCCCACGTCATCTGCGGCGCGAGCGTGAACGCGACGAAGCCGTTGAGCCCAAGGCCCGCGGCGACGGCCATCGGGAAGCGTCCGATGGCACCCATCACGATGGTCATCAAGCCAGCGATCAGCGCGGTCGCGGCGGCCACCATGGTGATGGACTTGACGACATCCTCGGTGTTCCCGATGAACATCCCGTTGACGTCCTTGGCCGTCCCGATGATGAGCGGGTTGAGGACGACGATGTAGGCCATCGTGAAGAAGGTGACGAAGCCACCTCTGATCTCGCGGCTGTAGTTGGACCCCCGTGCGGTGAGCTCGAACCAGCGATCGAAGCCGCTCACACGGCTCCCTTCCTGAACTGCCACTTCTGCCTCCCAGCAAGGACCCGACGGGGGAAGGTGGGGAAACCTGCGGTCAGGAACGTCGGTCGAGACGGCACGCTAGCGCGGCCTTGGCACGGATATGACCGATTCGCGCGCTATTCCTCCACCATGTCAAGCCTCACCGGGAACATCCGCCACGCCAGTCCCACACCAATCAGCACAATCACCGATCCGACGAGCATCGCCCAGGTCATGCCGTCAACGAAGGCCGTACCGGTGGCCTGATGAACGGCACTGGCGTACGTATCAGGAAGCCGCGCCGAGGCCAATGTCGCCGACGCCAGCGACTCCCGCACCGCATCGAGGACGGACGGAGGAACATCCGCGGCCCGCTCCCCCAGCGCACTGATCGCTGCCTCGATGTCACGGCGATAGAACACCGACATGAGGGCACCGAGAATGGCGACGCCGAAGGAGCCACCGAGCTCTCCCACCGCGTCGTTGACGGCCGAGCCCATGCCCGAGCGCTCGCGCGGAACACTGCCCAGAACGGCATTCGTGGCTTGGGGAAGTGTGATGCCCATGCCGACTCCGATCAGACCAAGCGCACCACCGATGAACCAGTAAGGCGTGTCCGTGCGATACAGGCTCGAGAGAGCAAGGCCCGTGGTGATCAGCAGTAGGCCTGTCACCACCGTGGCGCGGGCACCGATCCGCTGGGCAACGGACGGGCTCAGCAGGGATGCGACGAGCAGACCCCCGGCGCCCGGCAGCATGGCGATTCCCGACTGCAACGGTGTCATCGACTGAACGAGCTGCAGGAACTGCGGGAGCAGGAAGATCGCCCCCATCAGTGCGAAATAGACCAGCGCCACCGTCACAATGGCGATGACGAACGTGCGTTGACGGAACAGTGTCATCGGCAGCAGGGGTCGAGGCGCCCGGCGCTCCCACCAGACGAAGGCTGCGAGGGCGATCACCGCAATGGCTGCACTGATCGCGGTGACGACCGAGATCCCCTCCTCGGGCAGCTGGATGATCGTCACCACAAGCGCAATCACCCCGAGTGACGACAGCGCCGCACCACGCATGTCCAACGCCGGGCGAGACTCGTCGAGAGACTCGGGGACGCCGAGCAGCGTGGCACCAAGCACGATGACGATCAGCGGTGGATTGACCAGAAACACCGCATGCCAGCTGTAGCTCTCCAGCAGCACTCCACCGATGATCGGGCCAATGGCCACGCCGACTCCTGCCACCGCCGCCCAGATGCCGATCGCCTGCGCCCTCTCGCGACCGTCGCGGAACACCTGGACCAGAATCGACAGGGTCGACGGCATGATGAATGCGCCGCCGATTCCCATGACAGCCCGGAACACCATCAGCCAGTCCGCGTTCGGTGCCATCCCTGCAGCCAGGGAGCCGACGCCGAAGATGACGAGCCCAAGGAGAAGGACGAGACGACGCCCGAAGCGATCTCCCAGGCTGCCGGCAAGCAGCAGGGTTCCGGCGAAGAGCACCGAGTAGGCGTCGACCACCCACTGCAGATCAGCCGTGCTGGCACCTAGGTCCTCCTGCATGCTGGGCAGCGCGACGTTGACGATGGTGTTGTCCAACGACACAAGTGCGAGCGCAGCGGACAGCACTGCCAGCACTGTCCAGCGGCGAGGAGAACTCACTGCAGCAGGCTAGTAGGTCATGCCCCCGCAGACTCCTACCCGAGGAGGTCCTTCATGCGCTTTGCGACGATCGAGATCGCTCGCGTGGGCATCAGGCGTGACATGCGATCGAGCATTCGCGCGTCCTTGCCAATGAGCAGTCGCGGGCGACCGGCCGCGATGGCGTCGACGATCTGGCGTGCGGCCTCGTCCGGCGCCGTCATCGGGAAGTCTTCCGCCCCTTCCGGCATCTCCAGCGTGACGCCGGAGTTGGCAGCGATATTCGTACCGATCGCTCCGGGATACACGAGCGTGACGGCCACGGACGTGCCCTGCAACTCAGCGAACAGCGTCTCGGTGAGCAGCGCGACCGCGGCCTTGCTCGCCCCGTAGGCACCCTGACCTGGCACCGGCACCAGTGCGCCCATGCTCGACACATTGAGCAGGCAGGCCTCCGGCCGGTTCAGGAGCAGCGGAATGAATGCCTTGTCGACATTGACCGTGCCATCGAAGTTGACTGCCATCACGCGATCGATGTCAGCGAATGACAACTCCGCGATCGGCACGAACGGCTGGATGATCCCTGCTATGTGGACCAGACCATCAACCTGCCCGTGCTGCTCGAGGACACGCACCGGCAGGGCCGCCACCGCATCGCGATCGGTGAGATCGACCGCGTGCAGCGACATCGATCGCGATGAGGAGCCCTCCACCAGAGCGGAGGTGCCAAGAAGCCCGTCCTCACTCCTGTCCACGGCGGCCACGCGAGCACCTCGCGCTATGAGTTCGCGGGTGACCTCGCGACCGATGCCGTTGCCCGCACCGGTGACGACGAAGACCTTGCCCGACACCAGCATCGCATTCACCTCGACTCCAGTGTCTCCCTCGTCCGTGGGTGATGACGGGTCGAGTGCTCAGCCTGAGGGCGGCCCACCCGGGGGATCGTTCCGTCGCAGTTCGCGCACGTGCTCGCGCCATGCGATCGCGTCGGGATCGGCCTCGCGCTCCGCCTGCGCCAGGGCCTCCTTGTCCCCCAGCGCCTCCGCCGCGGCCTCGAAGCGAGCCGCCCTGTCACGGAAGTAGCGCGAGATCGACTTGGTGATGCTGCCGTGCCTGCGGTACCGATTCCAGACGACGAAGGCGAAGGCACCGATGATCGGCCACTGGATCGTGTACGCCCATGCGCGATCGACGCCCTCCTGAGCGCGGCGGAACTCGACGAGCGTGGCAAAGGCGCACAGCGCCAGGACGACGACGAGGGGCACATGAAGCTGCCAGAAGTCCTTGGCCTTGCTGCGCGTGGGCGGCGTTGTCTCGTCGCTCATGCGAGCGCCCGATCCGCAGCGGTCTCGTCGGGCACGGATGCGGTGGTGGATACGACGGAGAGCGTGTCTCTCATCAGCAGCACCAGCAGCCCTTCCGCAAGCAGCACGGACGCCCATGTTCCGGTGGACCAGCCATCCGACACGTCCCGCTCCAGCCACCAGAATGCCACTGGCAGGCCGATCATCACGATGGCGACAGCTCCGACTGCTCGCCGAGCCCGCACCACGGCCACGAAGATCGTGCCCGCAGCCAGGACAACGAGCGCCCCCAGCAGTGTCCCCACCTGCACGCCCACGGTGGCGGTCGCCATGCCGCTGGGCACCCACTCCCCCGCAACGACGACGGCGACCAGAGCCACCACGGCAACCGCCTCGGGGAAGGCCACCGCAGCACGCGGCGCTCGCGGGCCCAGCACCGTGACGAAGCCGATCGCCATCGGCAGTCCAAGCACGAGCAGGACGATCCCGCCCACGGTCATTTCGTCCCCGGCGATGGAGAACCCCGGCGGGGCCGTGCGCGAGAGAGCGATCGACAGGCCATACACAGCGCCCATCCACAGCACCTCCCACCCGCACCACCGCAGGAAGGTCGACCGGTACTCCGGATCGCGCAGGTCTGCGTCGGGCAGGCCTCGCCATCGACCCGCGATGGCCGCACGCTGGCGCATCCCCCAGCCGATGAGGACGACGAGCACAGACACCTTGGCAAGAATGATCGTGCCGTACTGCGACGAGAGCAGAGCAGCGATGCCATCGAGGCGAAGCGCCGCATTGAGAAGACCGGTCTCCGCGATGACGATCACGCTGGCGAGGGCCACGACGCTGAACCGACCGAGGACAACGCCCGGCTCCGGCTCACCCGATCCCGCATAGATGGCCATGGCGATGAGCCCGCCGACCCACAGGGAGGCGAACACCACGTGCAGGCCGAGTCCGATCGATGCGGACACATGCCCGTGCTCCAGACCGGAGTGACCGGTGAGTCCGGGCAACCACGCAGCGACCATGGCCACCACGAGCAGGACGACGCCCATGCCGCGTCCGGACGTCAGCCACGCAGCACTGGCGATCACCGCTACGAGCCCCGCCTGCGCGAGCATCACCATGCCCAGGTCTGTCTGGCTCAGCAGCGACCAGATCACGGTGGTGTCGAAGGACTCGCTCAGGGGGCGGGCCAGGACCTCGGAGACCGTGAGCACCGACTGGGCCACGAGCGTGACCAGCCACAGGATGGCGGCCAGCGAGGCAATCTGCGTGAGCCGCGCGGCGACCCTCGGGGCTAGCACGGCGCCGACGAGTACGGCACCGATCGTCACCGCGGTGGCGAGATCACGAAGCCACAGGTCAAGCGGCAGGCTCGCGAGGGTGACCAGCGGCACGGTAGGGATGCCAGTCTGCCGCTCCTCGGTGAGCCCCCCGAGAGTCCACAGGACGAGCAGCAGTACCGGTGCCCCGACGGCAAGGCCGAGAAAGGTGCGCGAGCGGATGGTCACGGTGTAGCGGCCCCGCTACGAGGCACTCGGCGAGGGTGAGGCGCTCGGCGACGAACTGGGCGTCGCGCTCGGTGACGGGGGTGCCTCCGGAGCGGACTTGGCCCCCGTCTCGAAGGTGCCGAACACTGCTGGGTCGGTATTCGGGCTCTCGACGAAGAAGGTCGTGACAAGAGCACCCAGCAGGACGGCGACAACGACCCAGGTCATGTAGTAGCTGACGGCCTGTGACTGATAGTTGACGTCCTGCGAGATGAGTCCCTTACGCGTGCGGTTCACGATGCCGATGAGGAGGAACAGCACCAGCAGCATGTGGAACAGGTTGCTGGCGCACAGCAGGATCACCGCCGAGCCGTATGCCCCATCGCTGGGACCGAACGGGAACGTCGTGATCTGGATCCACTGCGCGATGAGGGCTGCGACCATCAGCAGGGTCGACAGCACCGCTCCCGTGACCGCTGCAGCCTCAAAGCCCGCCTTGACGGCCTTGTAGGACCACCACATCGCCACGGTCGAGAGCAGGACCAGCAGCAGGATCACCCAGAACGGCCACTCGGCCGCCCACGTGGCGTCGGCCTTCTGCGGACCGGTGTTGGACTCGGTGAAGGGCACGCGTGCACCGGGCGGCGCCCAGCCGCCGTTGACGTTCAGGCTCCACAGGTAGGTGTAGCTGATCAGCAGGGCGATCGTGCCCGCCACGTCGGCGACGATCATGAGCCACAGGCCCACCCGACCCCGCCGCGCGATGGTGGCCACGGGCTCGCCCGTGGTGGGGAACAGAGTCTCCTCGGTGGGCGCGCTCACGAGGCACCCACCTTCTCGACACGATCGCCATCCTCGGCGGCCAGCTCCTCGTCATACGGATCGGGGACTCCGTAGTTGTAGGGACGCTCGGTGACGACGGGGAGAACCTCGAAGTTCTCCAGCGGCACCGGTTGCGCGGTCTGCCACTCGAGGGACTTCGACCCCCACGGGTTGCCACTCGCTCGGACCCCGGACGTCCAGGAGAAGATGATCGCGGCGAGGAAGATGAGCATTCCCAGCCCGATGATGTAGGCACCGATGGTCGAGATCCAGTTCGAGATGTTGAACTGCTCGTCGAACTGCAGTACACGTCGCGGCATGCCCTGCAGGCCCGCGACGAACATCGAGCCGAAGGTCAGCTGGAAGCCGACGAAGGCCGTCCAGAGTCCGATGGAGCCGATGCGCTCGTCGAGGATCCGACCGGTCATCTTCGGGAAGTAGAACGCGATGCCGCCCATCGCTCCGAACAGGCCAGCGCCCATCAGCATGTAGTGGAAGTGGGCGACGACGAACATGCTTCCGTGGAAGTACTGATCGGCGGGAACGTCGGACAGGTAGATGCCGGTGACTCCACCGATCATCTTGTTGAACACCAGGGCATAGACGGCCATCAGGGGCAGACGGGTCCAGACGGTGCCTCGCCAGAAGGTGCCGATCGCGACGAGCACGAGGAATCCGACCGGGATCGAGATCATCTCCGTGGACAGCATGAAGGGGTAGTTGACCGCAGGAGCCCAGCCCGTCATGTACATGTGGTGCGCCCACACGAGTCCGCTGAGGGCCACGACACCGACGATGCCGGCGATCGCGAAGTTGTAGGAGAACAGCGGCTTTCGGAGGAACACCGGCATCAATTCGAGGGTCACGGCCGCCGTCGGAATGATGATGACGTAGACCTCAGGGTGACCCAGAAGCCAGAAGAGGTTCTCGTACAGCCAGACACTGCCCCCGTACAGCGGATTGAAGAACACCGTTCCCCACACGCGATCGGTGAGGGCCAGGATCTGCGAGTACTGGTAGAAGGGGAAGGCGTACAGCCCCATCAGTGATGACGCGAAGATGCCGTAGACAAAGATCGGCGTGCGCGACCAGGTCATGCCCTTCGCGCGCATGGTCAAGATGGTCGTCATCAGGTTCACGCTCGCGATCGCGGTGGAGATCGCGAAGACGATGATGGTGAGCTGATAGCCCAGCATGCCGGGAGGCGCCTGCGAGCCCAGCGGCTGATACGCGGACCAGCCGTCCTGCATACCGCCGACGAACATTGAGCTGATCAGGCACACCGCGGCCGCGACGAGCAGCCAGAGGCTGAGCGCGTTGAGCCGCGGGTAGGCCATGTCACGCGCACCGATCATCATCGGGACGATGAAGTTACCGAGCGGACCGCTGACGGCGATGATCATCGCGATGATCATCGCGATGCCGTGCGTGCCGATGAGCGAGTTGTAGAACTCCGGCGAGAACACCTCCGACCACGTCACGCCGAGCTCTGTGCGGATGAGCATCGCAAGCGTGCCGCCGAAGCCGAAGATGACCAGCGTGACGACGAGGTACTGGACGCCCACCACCTTGTGATCGGTCGTGAACTTGAAGTAGCGCTTGACGCCGAGATCCTTGCCGGCCATGTACTCGGCATCGTCGTGCGTGAGGTCGCGGCCCATCATCCAGCGCAGCGGGCCGATGAAGGCACCCATGCCGAGCATGAACCCGATCACCCAGCCGATGAGTCCAGCCAGGTACACATACTCGGGCTCCGCCGGAGCAAACGTCGGGGTCGTCGCGGACGAGGGAGTCAGTGCTGCAACGATCCATCCGGCGCCGACCGCGAAGACGATGCCCGTGAGCAGGCCGGTTCCCAGGTTGAGGTGGCGCATGATCCCGCCGGGCTTGCCATGCTGGGGCGGCTGGGTGACCTGCTCGACCCCACGCACGGTCGTGGTGGCTGTGCTCATGAGGTCCTCCCTCCGCCGCTCTCCCGAACCCACGAGTCGAAGGCATCCTTCTCGAGCACCTGAATCTGCGTCTCCATGTAGGCGTGGTGCAGGCCGCACAGCTCCGCGCATCGCACGTTGAAGGTGCCAGCCTTGTTGGGCGTGACGCCCGTCTGCGTGATGGCGCCCGGGTTGGCGTCGATCTTGACGCCGAGCTCGACGGCCCAGAAGTTGTGGATGACGTCCTTGGACGTCACGTTGAAGTACACCGCACGATCCTTCGGCAGGTAAAGCACGTCAGACGTGAGTCCGTCGTGCTGGGGGTACTCGAAGGTCCAGACCCACTGCTGCCCGGTGACGTTAACGATCAGTGCGTCCTTGCCGCCCGGCTGCTCGTCCGCCGAGATGGTGCCGTACGAGTTCGCAGTGATCTGGGCGAGTTCGACCAGACCCCAGACGACGAGGAACATCGCGAGCAGGCTGGAGACGACCGTCCAGAGAGTCGCACCGATGACGTTCCCGCGGATGGCGGGGCTCTCGTCGGCCGGAACCTCGTCGCCGCTGACGTGCTTCCAGCCCAGCAGGCTGTAGACGAGCACCGCGAAGACGAAGGCGGTGATGGGGATCGAGACGATGGTGAACACGAAGACCGTGGTCTCGATGTCCTGCATGATCTCCGACGCCGGGGCGCCCGTCTGGTTCATCGCTGCGAGCAGGAGCCAGCACAGCGGCAGCAGCAGGAAGCCGATGACAACGGTGAGGACCATGACCCAGCGGGCGTAGGGGCGCCGCATCCAGTTGCGCACCCGGTGCATCGACGGCGGCCGGTTGGTCGGTGCCTCCGGTGCGTCGGGCGGCGGCATGGTGGCCGTCACGCGACCACCTCAAACGTGCCGGCCATCCACCCGCGGGTCTGCATCGGGCCGCCGAACTCCTGGTACATGTCACCGCAGGGGAACTCGCAGTTCCAGACGTACGTGCCCGCCTCACCGGTGATGAAGGTGACGGAGACCTTTTGCGGGTCGACCGGGTAGCCGTTCTTGTCCGTCTTGGCGTTGCCCGCATTCATGGGCAGCGGCACCGAGAGGAAGAAGTAGGGCTGGCTGGACTCGGGGTACTGGTGAACGGTGAAGGTGTGGCCGACCTCGGTCGGCTTGATCTCCGACACCTCCTTGCCATTCCACTTCATCGTGCCGTCCATCGTTCCGTGGACCTGGGCGAAGTAGGGGTTGTAGATCTGGCCGCCGGAGTCGTACTGGGTGAAGTGGATGGTCACAACCGAGTTCGCCGGCACCTGGATGCTCGTCGACGGATGGTAGAACGGCTGACCGTTCAGCAGGTTGGCCTGGATGGCGCCCGTGGTGCGCGGGGGCGGGACGGCATCGGAGCTGTTGGGGTAGACGTCGAGGTGCAGCTCGTAGTGCGGAAGGTCTCCCTGCGGGGTGGACTTCGTGCCGACCTGCTTGGCGACGATGGCCGCAGGCTCCTCCTGGTTGATCGAGTTGAACACCCCGATCCCGGCGACGATCGCCACGCCCACGAGCACCGTGATCGCTGTGACGAGGAAGCGCTTCATCCCTCACCTTCCTCGCTGAGCGTCATCCTGCTCGGGCATAGACCGTCCGTCCAGACGAGCCTGACGGTAGTGCAGGGCGACTCCCCCTGTCACGAACTTGACGAGCAAAAAGGTCCTATCGTGTCGGCATGCCGCTGGCGCCCCCCGGAGTCGAGTCGTGGACTCCTGATCTCTTCGTGGCCGCCAACCTCGTCTTCCTGCTCGGGCTCTACCTGGTCAGTGCGCGGCGCGCCCGGGCGATCACCGGGACCCCCTGGCCCGTCCTTCGAACGATCTCCTTCGCTGCAGCAGTCCTGATCCTCGCCGTCGCCTACCTCGGCCCCTTCACGGCATGGGCGCACCTGATGTTCTGGCCGCACATGGCACAGCACCTCGCGGTGATGATGCTGGCCGCTCCCTTGATCGTGCTCGCCAGCCCGATCCGGCTGCTGTTCACCAACCTCGGGCCCACGGGACGTCGGCGTCTAGCCGGCATCCTGAGGAGCTCACCGGCGACCTTCCTCATCAACCCGATCGTGACCTGGCTGCTCTTCGCCTTCGTCCTCATCGGTGTGCACGTCCCCGCCGCGATGAACTGGATCATCCTCGATCACGACGCCATGGGCTTCGTGGAGCGACCGATCTTCCTGATCGTCGCGGTGCTCTTCTACTACCCGCTGATCGGCAGCGATCTGATTGCCAAGCGGCCCGATCCCAGCATTCGACTGGCGTCCCTCGGTCTGATGATGATCCCGGAGACCGTCCTCGGCATGGTCATCCACTTCGCGCCAGTGCCGCTCTACTCCGCCTACGTCGACGTGGCCGATCTCGTGCTCATCGATCCGCTGGTGGATCAGAAGTTCGCCGGAGCCATGATGTGGGCGATCGCCATGGTGCTCGACGGGTTCTGGATGATGCTCGCCGCGCTCGAGTGGTGGCGAGATCAAGAGGCCGTCACCCGACGGCTAGAGCGTCAGGAGGCGAGGGAACGAGCCGAGGCTCTCCCCGAGAGCAACTCCGACGTCACGGCGACGGCAGCACCACCACGAGGTCGCCCACCTTCATGAAGTCGTAGACGGCCTGCGCTGCCTCCTCCGACATGCGCACGCAGCCACCCGTCGCAATCGGCAGGCCAAGGGACGACACCGGGTGCATGAGCGCACCGTCGTAGTAACGAGGGATGCTGTGGAAGCCGATCGCCGACTTGGTGTCCGGCCCATACGTGAAGCGCACCATGTTGTTGAACGTGACCTTGGAGTTGGGATTACTTGACTTCTCGGACTTGGAGAAGATCCGGTAGGTCCCCTTGGCCGGACGATCCCAGCGGCCCACCACGGGGTACCGGCCGACGACCTCGTCCTTCTTGTTCATGAGCCAGACGGTCATGAGCTTCTTGTCGTAGACGATGCGTTTGCCGGTGTGCTTGTCCAGCGGCCGATCGGGCACGTTTCGGGCCTTGCCCGTCTTGGTCGCGGCCTTGGGCTTCTTCGGCTTCTTCACCTGCGGCAGCGGCGAGGCCGACGTCGACGGGGTGAGCAGCTCCGCAGGCGCGGCTCCAGCGTCGTCGGACATCCCCGCGTCACTCGACACCTCTGGCTGATCCTGCGCGACCGGATCCTCCGGTCCACCAGCGTCATCCGACCGGTAGGCCGAACCCAGCAACACCGGGACCGAGTTGCGTGTATCGATGGCACGCACGGGTGACTCATCGACCGCCACAGCGGTCGGGTTGCCTGACTGGAGGAGGACAGCGATCAAGGCCAGCAGGGCCACGGACGCAACCGCCACCACGGGGAAGACGCGGTGCATGCCCGCAGAATACCCGTCGTGGCGCCACCTTCGCGCCTTCGACGCGCCCGCATCCGCTCCATGACACCATGGGTCCATGCCCGCCGACCGCGCCCCGTCCGTCCTCATCACCGGAATCCACAGCGACCACGGTTTCGCGATCTCGCACCTGTTCCGCCGCGAGGGCTGGTTCGTCATCGGCTGCGACCAGGGCACCCACACCGGCCGCAACGCCCGGGTCCACATCACCGCCGACCTGACAGACGAGGCCGACTGCGATCGCGCCGCCCGGCGCGCTGCCCGGCTCGGCAACGGCCTCGACTGCATCGTGCACTGCGCGGATGTCCGCCTCGACGGCCCGATCGAGGAGTTCGGCGCAGGCGCCTGGGACGTCATGATGGACGTCAACGTCAAGAGCGTCTTCTTGATGTCGAAGGCCTGCATGCCGTATCTGGAGGAGGTGCACGGCCGGATGGTGGCCGTGGCACCCGGCATTCAGACCGGCACGGGAGGGCAGGAAGCACCCGGGCGCGACCATGCCGTCCATGACGCCACCCGCGCCGCCGTGCTGGCCCTGATGGACTCCCTGTCCACGGAGCTCGCCGAGCACGGCATTCGAGTCGACGTGATCCGCCCCGATGTCGACGGCATGGCGCTCACGGCTGATCAGGTGGCCGACCGCGTCTGGGCTGCGGCCGGCTTCGACAGCGAGGGCCACGAACTGACTTTCGCGCATTCCCACTGAGCGCCCCACGATCCACCTGAGAGTCACCCTCGGGCGAGGTAAATCCTCGAACTTGCGCGTTTCACCCGCGATTGACCCCCCTCAGGAGGGATAGTGGGGCCCGGGGAATCGTTCACTTCCGCCTCAGGCGGCCCACCGGGAGGATCGCACCGATGACGCTCACCAGCACCCGCCGAGGAATCGCACTCGCCGCAGCCGGCGCACTCTCCGTGGCGCTGCTCGCCTCCTGCTCCTCCGACGACACCACTGCCGACCCTGCCGAGACGACCTCCGAGATCGTCATCGACGACGTGCTCCCCGCCGAGGACGTCACCGAGGAGATCATCGCCACGGGTGCCGCGGCATCCGCGTGCGAGATCTACTTCGAGCTCGATCTCCTCAACAGCGCCTACGCCGGTGGCGCCGTCAAGCAGGGCGACATGACCGAGAAGCAGGTCAAGAACGAGATGGTCGCCCTGGTCGACGAGCTCACGGTGCAGGCTCAGGCCGCGGTCGACGACGGCAGTGCCGACGCCAAGCTTGCGGCCAACGCCAACCGCATGGACAAGATCCTCGGTGGGCTGAAGAAGAAGAACGACCTCAAGGATCTCTCCAAGGCCAAGCAGAAGAACTTCGCAACGGCCTCGCTGCGCATCCAGAAGTCGTGCGAGCGCGCCGGTATCCCGCTGCCCGCGGACAACGTGACCGCGCGCACCGCCGCTGGCATCAGCTAGTCCCGTGACCGGCGGGACCTTCCAGACGCACTTCGCGGACCGGATGGACCTGCTGCAGGTCGATCGCGACATCTTCACCGGGCACTGCCACTCAGGTAGTCCGCTGCGCGCCTACGGCGGCCAGATCGCTGCCCAGTCACTGATGGCCGCGGGCCGCACGGTCGATGATGAGCTCCGCCGGGTGCACAGCCTGCACGGCTACTTCCTGCGTCCCGGTCACACCAAGGAGTCGATCACCTACCTGGTGGATCGACCCCGCGACGGCGGCTCCTTCTCCACGCGATTCGTCCGTGCCGTGCAGAACGGCGAGACCATCTTCATGATGACGGCCTCCTTCGCCCTGGATGATGAGGGGCCTCGCCACCAGTTCGCCGCGCCGGACAACGTCCAGCCCCCCGAAGTCACGAACGTGCCGATTCCCCTGCCAGAGCACCTGAACGGGGCGACCCTCTCCGAACTCGACTACCCCGACTCGCACATCATCGGGCTGCGGATGCTCGACGCCGAGCATGCGATCCCGCTCGTCGACGGCCGCTACGAGCGGGCTGCGTGGGTGCGGATCGAGGAGCCGCTGCCCGACGACCCGATCATCCAGGCCTGTGCGCTCACGTACCTCTCAGACCTCACGATGGTCAGTACCGCTCTCGCGCCGCACTCGGGGGCCAGCAGCCGCCCCGACCTGATGCTTGCCTCGATCGACCACGCCATGTGGTTCCACGCGGCGACGCGAGCGGACCACTGGCTGCTGTTCGCCCAGGACACTCCGGTCGCGAACAACGGCCATGGCATCGCCCGGGGCCTGTTCTTCGATGAGCAGGGCCTGCTCATCGCCTCCGTCGTCCAGGAGTCCCTCATGCGCACCCGACGGGCCTGATCGGCACACCTCCGCTCAGCGCCAGCCAGACGGTCGGACACCCAGCACTGGTCAGGACCTAAGGCCCCGCAGTCAGGGTCGCATTTCCCGAGAAATCCGCTCCTCTGAGCCGTCATGCTTGGGCCATGACTCACGAGGAGATCTACCGCGGGTGTGTGGTGGTGGGATTCGACGGATCCGACGCCGCTCTCTCCGCCGTCCGCTGGGCCGCAGACGAGGCCGGTCGACGGGCCTGCGGTCTCGTCCTCGTCCACGCGCTCATGCCCCCGGTCACCACCGGCGGCCTCGGCATCGGCCTGCCCCCGAGTCTGGACCTCATCGACCAGCTCGAAGCTGGGGCCCGCGAGCAGCTCGACGCGGTCGCCGCCACCGTGCGCGAGGATCATCCGGGCCTGGACGTCGACGCGGTGGTCACCGTGGGCTCACCCAGCTCGGTGATGCTGGAGGCATCTGAGGACGCCTCGCTCGTCGTGATCGGATCCCGTGGTCACGGCGGATTCCGCGGCCTGCTGCTCGGCTCGGTCAGCGCGCAGGTCGCCGCCCACGCCAGCTGCCCCACTGCTGTGATCCGGGGCACCGCTCCTGCGGATGCCGCCACCGTCGTTGTCGGCATCGACGGATCCCCCGCTGCCGAGTCGGCGCTGCGCTTCGCCTTCGAGACCGCGAGCCGACGCGGGCTGAGCGTCACTGCGGTCCACGCCTGGGATGTGCCGGCCTACGACCTGCTCATCGTCCCCAACGGCCCTGTGCCCGTCCCCCTCCGTGACGTCGCAGACGAGGAGGTGCGCCTCACCGCCGAGGCCCTCGCCGGGTTCCGCGAGGAGTACCCCGACGTCGATGTCGTCGAGCACCTCGTCCGTTCGCCGGCGGTCATGGCCCTGGTCGATGCCAGCCACGACGCAGCGCTGGTCGTCGTCGGCTCCCATGGTCACGGCCCGACGGTCGGCGCCCTGCTCGGCTCAGTGAGCAACGGGCTCTTGCACAAGGCGACCGTGCCCGTGGTGGTGGTTCCCCCCGATCCAGAGGAGGTGGTGGCCGCGTGAGCGCCCTCGCCCCCTCGGCCCTACCCGGTCGCCGACGCTCACTGGTCGCGGACATCATGGCCCGGCCTGTCCTCACCGTCGCCACGAGCGACAGCCTCTGGGATGCGTGGCAGCTGCTGTTCGTGTCGGGGCTGCGCCACCTGGTCGTCCTCGATCAGGACGGAAGTACCGTGGGCGTCCTCAGCGATCGCAATGTGCTCGCCGAGGCCCCCGTCACTGCCGAGCACCTGGGCAGCCGCCGAGTCGCCGATGCGCTCGCCCACGTGCCGATCGTGTTCGCCAAGCCCAGTGATGCCCCGGATCGGGCGGCCTCGGTGATGGCCGCCAATGCAGTCGAGGCACTGCCCGTCCTCGATGACGATGACCGGCTCGCGGGCATCGTCACGGAATCGGACATCGTAAAGTGGGTTGCGTCGACCGCACGGTGAAACACCGACCAGCAGCGACCTCCCCCACTCCCGTCCGTCACACCCCTCTAGGGTGAATCCATGGCCAATGGCAACGATCGACTGGTGTGGATCGACCTCGAGATGACCGGGTTGGATCCCTCCTACGACGAGATCTGCGAGATCGCCTGCATCGTCACGGATGGCGAGCTCAACGAACTTGACGAGGGAATCACCCTCGTGGTCAAGCCTTCCGACACGCCACTGAGCACGATGGACGACATCGTCGTCCAGATGCACAACGACTCCGGGCTCATCGACGAGATCCCCAACGGAACGACCGTCGCCGATGCCCAGCAGCAGGTGCTGGACTACATCACCGCCCACGTGCCCGAGGCCCGCAAGGCCCCGCTCGCCGGCTCCAGCGTCTACGTCGATCGCGGCTTCCTCGCCCGCTACATGCCGGACCTCGACGCCCATCTTCACTACAGACTCGTGGACGTCTCGAGCATCAAGGAGATCACCAAGCGCTGGTACCCCCGTGCGTTCTTCGCGACTCCAGAGAAGTCCGGCAACCATCGCGCCCTCGGTGACATCAAGGATTCCATCGCCGAGCTCCGCTACTACCGCGACGCCGTCTTCGTTCCGCACCCCGGTCCCGACACCGCCACAGCCCAGGCACTCGGGCAGGAGCATGCCGTCGAGACCCCGAGCGACTCCGCGGTCGAGACCACCTGACCTCTCCGCTAGACTCTCGCTTCGCGCTTCCGGGCAACCGAGCGGCGCAATGGTGGGTGTAGCTCAGCTGGTAGAGCGCTGCGTTGTGGTCGCAGATGTCGCGGGTTCAAGTCCCGTCACTCACCCCAATGTGAAACCGCGCGACCAGATGGCAAGAGCAACGGATTTTCCTTTCACCGCAGCGAAATTTCGTCGTGAGAGGGGTTGCCTTGGGCGCGTCCGACCACTAGAATCGAACACATGTTCGAATCACTCGAGGAGCTCTCCGCGCCGCTTCCTGAGCGCGCTCCCGAGTGGATCGACGAGTACTTCGGCTCCCTGGCCGATGAGCCGTGGACGAGTTCGGACGTTCTGATCGAGGCCACTGATCGGCCGGTGGGGGTCGGGCTGCTGATGAGCTTGGCCGAGGTGGATCCGAAGACGTTGTGCGCTGACGAAACGGTGACGTTCGCGGAGCAGGTCGAGCGGTTCGCGGCCTTCGCCGCCGGATTTGTCGCCCAGGCACGCGCCCAGGCCATGGATCGACTCGTTGACGGCGTGGGTGAGTCGGCCGGACCGAGCAGCGCGAAGTTCGTCACGCCTGAGATGCTGGCGTCCGCGGAATTGGCGGCGGCGCTGCGCATGGCTCCGCGCACGATCACTGCGCAATTCGAGCACGCTGACCTTCTCGCCGGGCCGATGAAGCCGCTTCGCGATGCCATGCTCGCAGGCACCATCTCCGCAGGGCACACATCTGCCATCTCGCGAGAGCTGCTTCGTCTACCTGCTGCCGCCGACCCGACTCGGTCGGATCAGTTCACCGCTCAGTGCGAACGCATCCTGTCCGTCGTCATCCCCTACGCGACCCGACACACTCCGGGCGAGTCCGCACGCCGCACTCGCTCACTCGTTATCGTCGAGGATCCGCAGGGTGCGGCCGAGGAGCAGCGAGATGCAGCCGAGCGCGAGCACGGGGTGTGGTTGACGCCTTCGGAGGCCGGCTCCTGCGAGATCACCGCAGCACTGCCCATCGTCCACGGCATGGCCATCATGGATGCCATCAACGCGCTTGCTGCCGACGAGCACTTCGAGACCTCGGACGGCTGCGTGACCGCGGGCCAGCGGCGCATCGCCGCACTGACCACCCTGGTGCTGGGTGATCCCGGCAGTGTCGCTCGCATTGAGGGCCCCGTCGCCGAGGCGAAGATCACAGCGCAAGTGAACGTCATCGTGCCGCTGGAGTCACTCCTGAAGTCCGACGCGGGCGGCGCCGGTGGAGTTGTCGGTGGAGCCGCTGTGTCAGCCGAGGTGGTCCGTGACCTCGTGGGCGCAGCCTCGACGGGCTCGTTCATCCGGCGGCTCGTCATCGACTCCACGGGATGCATCGTGGATGCCGGGCGCACTCGCTATGCGATCTCCGACACCCAGCGTCACGTCATCACCCTGCGCGACGGAAACTGCCGATTCCCCGGGTGCAGCCGAGCAGCCGCGGGCTGCGAGATCGATCATGCAACCTCCTGGAGCGACGGTGGTGGCACCGATCTCGACAACCTCGGTGCCCTGTGCAAGCACCACCACCAGTTGAAGACCCACGGCGGTTGGAGCATCACCCTCAGCCAGCGGTCGGGCAGGTGCACGTGGCGATCACCCCTCGGCCGGGTCTACGAACATGAGCCGCCACCTCTCGTCCCGCCAGCGAGGCACTCGACCGTCACCTCGAGTGAGCCACCCCCGTTCTGACACGTCCTGCCCCACGTGTGCTGACGCCCTAGTGGGTGCGCGCCCGGACGTAGTCGCTGATCACGTACTCCCCCAGCCGCTCGTTCGATGGGGCAAGAACACGACCACCGTTGCGTCGGGCCATCTGGTCGAGGAATCGAGACAACCGCGGCTCATCCCCGAGCCGGAACCAGCTGATCGGCACACGGCGGCGCGTCATCGCATCGACCTGCGCAACCGTCTCGGTGATGGTCTCGTGAGTGGGCGGCCAGTCGAACCACCAGCCGCCGTCCGGGCTCAAGTGCGCGGTCGGCTCGCCATCGGTGACGACCATGACGATCCGCTCGGCACCGGGGTGTCGGTCAAGGAAGCGGCCGGCCAGCATCAGTGCGTGCTGCAGGTTGGTGCCCTGGATCTCACTGGCCTGCAGGTTCGGGATCTCCATCGGATCGACGACCCTGGCCATGTTGGCGAAGCCGATCACCTGGAGAGCATCGAGCGGAAAGCTCGTGGCCGTGAGGGAGTGCAGCGCGAGGGCCATGGTCTTCGCCGCGCTCCAGGTGTCGTTCATGACCATCGAGAAGGACTGGTCGACGAGCAACGCGACCGCAGCACGGGAGACCGTCTCGGTCTCGGCGATCTCGAAGTCCTCCGGGTCCAGAGCCGGCCCGCCCCCCACGGCCAGTCGGCGCCGAGTGGCGTTCTGGACCGTGCGCACCACATCGATGGACTCCTCGTCGCCGAAGTTCCAGGCGCGATGCGTGCCCGTCGGCTCACCGGCTGCCCCCGTGCGTCGCATGCCGTGATCGCCGCGGTCGTGCGCCTCGATTTGGTCGAACACGGCGCGCAGAGCCGTGCGGCCGATCCTTCGCACGGCCTTCGGGCTGAGCCGGAGCGTTTCGCCCTCACCCGTGAGGAAGCCCTGCGCCTCGAGCTCGCGCTGCACCTGCTGCATCGCCTCAAGGTCGTCCCGAGCCGAGCGACCCAGCGCGCGCTCGACGGCCCCGGGGTCGATCTGGTCGAGATCGGACATCGCGTCGGCGTCCGACAGCTGGGACATCAGCGACTCAAGGTCTCCCATCTCCGCCAGCGCACGGGTCGCGTCGGGCAGACCCATCGAACCTTCCCCACTCAACGCCGGCCCACGGCTCCGAGAGAACTCCGGCCGCAGGGTCTGCAGGTTCTCCTGAAGCCTGGCCATCTGCTCCTGCAGGCCCATGTCCGACAGCGCCTGCTGCATCGCCTCGGCAAGTTCCGCGCGCTGCTCCGGCGACATCGACTCCAGCATCCGTTGCATCGCAGCCGACTGGCGGGCCATCTCGTCGATGAACTCCTCGAGCGTCTCCGGAGCATCGGGGAAGAAGTCACGGTGCTTGTCGAGGAACTCCTGGTAGTCCTCCTCCGTCGCACGGCCCTCACGATGGGCGTCGAGGAGATCGTTGAGATCACTCATCATCTCGGCCATGGCCGCCTGCGTGGCCGGGTCGGACATGTCCTGAACCGAGCGTGTGAGCCCGGCGAACTGCTGGTCGACGACATCACGACGCAGCCGCTCCTGCATCTGCCGGAAGGTCTCGCGCGCCTCAGGGGAGCGCCACTCGTAGTTGGCGAGTTCCTGCATCGCGCGTGGGACGTCATCCGGCAGGGCATCGAGCATCGCCTCGGCAAAGCGGGCATCGTCGGATGGATCGGGGAAGAGAGCGCGCCGCTCCTCGTCCAGTGCGGACGACAGCATCTCGCGCAGATCGCGCAACAGGCCATCCATCGGCCCGGACGTCCGCAACTGCTGGTGACGCTGCTTGATCTGGCGGGCCATCTCCGACAGGCCTTTCCGGCCCTGCGTACCCGAACGCAGGAGGTCGCGCAGGGCCTCGCGCACCGACTCCCCCGCGAGGATGCGCGACCCAATCTCGTCCACCGCCGATGCCGCGTCAGGCCGGCGGGCGAGCGGGTCCGGGCCGCCACGGAACCTGCCGTAGCGGCCGCGTCGGGAGGGATGCGCGGGACTCACGGGGTGATCCCACCGTCCTCGTCATCCATGACGCGACTGCTGGCATAGGTGATGGTGCCGTCGAGGTCGTCCTTGTCGATGCGCCGGGTGAGCCACAGGCCCTCCGCAGCGAACTCGATCACGGAGGCGACGAGCCCGGGGGTCGTCGCCAGTTCCGGCTCGACAAGAGTGACGATGGAACCCATCCCCTCCATGGGGCCGACAGCCTCAAGGATGGCGTTGCTGCTGGTCACGTCCGACGTCTCGAGCGTGCCGCCCTCGTCGAACCACTCCACGAGCCGGGTGAGGAACGGGCGTGCCCCCTGCCCGCCGAGATAGGCGCGCCAGGAGTCCGCAACGGCCTGCCGGGCGAGCAGCGCGAGAGTCTCGTCCTCGTACCCCTCCTCGGTGACGTCGAACTCGACCTTGCCGCGCAGGGAGGGCACCACGTCGGCCAGGTCGCCCACACGCACGACCGGCTGGTCATCCCCCGTGATCGCGGCGCGGCGCAGCGCCGCTCCGGAGAGCTCCTCGACGCAGGCGATCGAGAATCGTGCCGAGACCCCACTGCGCTGGTCCACCGCCTCGGACTCCCGCACTCCGCGGGTGAACCTCGCCACCACGTCTAGCACGTGGTGCGGCACCACTGCCCGAACGTCCGCCTCCTGCTGGAGCAGCTCCACCTCCACGTCGAGATCAAGCGGATAGTGCGTGCGGATCTCCGCGCCGAACCGGTCCTTAAGGGGGGTAATGATGCGGCCGCGGTTCGTGTAGTCCTCGGGGTTCGCACTGGCGACGATCATCATGTCCAGCGGCAGGCGAAGGCTGTAGCCGCGGACCTGGATGTCGCGCTCCTCCAGCACGTTGAGGAGTGCCACCTGGATGCGCTCGACGAGGTCGGGCAGCTCGTTGATCGCGAAGATCCCGCGGTTCGTGCGCGGGACGAGGCCGAAGTGGATGGTCTCCGGATCACCTAGACTGCGGCCCTCGGCGACCTTGACGGGATCGATGTCACCGACGAGGTCACCGACGGACGTGTCCGGGGTCGCGAGCTTCTCGCCGTATCGCTCACTCCGATGGCGCCACGCAATCGGAAGGTCGTCACCGAGTTCCGCGCTCAGGCGCCGGCAGCGTGCGCACAGCGGAGCGGTCGGCTCATCGTTGATCTCGCAGCCCGCGACATACGGCATCCACTCGTCGAGAAGGCCGATCAGCGAGCGGATGAGCCGCGTCTTGCCCTGACCGCGCTCGCCGAGGAGGACGAAGTCATGACCCGCGAGGATCGCTCTCTCGACCTGAGGCCCGACGGTCTCCTCGAAGCCCACGATCCCGGGGAGGGTTGTGGCGCCCTCCTGCAGGCGCCACGTGAGGTTCGCCTGCATCTCGGCCTTGACGGTTCGGGGCTGGTAACCCGAGGCGAGCAGGTCACGTCGCGTGCGCGGCAGGTCGGCGGGGGCTGTCGGTGCGAGGGACGTCATGCCCTGACCGTACGTCCCCGGCCCCGCCGGCGCGAGTGCTGCAGGCCTTTAGGTCGCCAGCTCCTCCGACGCGTCAACGATCACATCGATGCGCTCGGCGAGATCGGTGTCCAGGTCCGTGATGCCGCCGGCCGAATGGGTGGTGAGACGAAAGATCACGGTGCGCCAGCGAATGTCGATGTCGGGGTGATGGTCCATCTCCTCCGCTACCTGAGCGACCGCGCTGACAGCAGCGATGCCGTCGAGGAAGGTCGCGGCCTTGATCTCGGTCACCAGCGCATCTCCCTCCCTCTGCCAACGCCCGTGCAGGCGGCAGAAGTCAGTGATCCGATTGTCGTCCAGCAATGCGGCCACACCAATCACCTCCTCCCCAACCCTCCAGCACCCACGGTAGGTGACACCAGCCGGGGCGCGGGGTGGTGACCGTTGAAGGTCCCTCGGGTGCGGTCCGTTGTCCCCATCGTGGCTGTTTCGATCGCCGTCGTCGTCATCCACACTCCCTGACGGCAGGATGAGCACATGAGTGCCTTTGACGACGCCACGCGCCTCCAGCCCACGGCTGACCCCGGCACGTTCACCTGGACGGTGCCCGACGGCTGGCAGCAGGGTCGCGGGGCATGGGGCGGCCTGCCCATCGGGGCCATGGTCCGTGCCGTGACGTTGACCGAATCGGATGAATCGCGGAGCGTCCGCACGGTCAGCCTGCAGCTGTCGGCTCCCGCCATGGTCGGTCAGCACACCGTTCGGGTCAGCCCGGTGCGGGTCGGTAAGGGTATGTCGACGTGGTCGGTGTCGGTGCGCGACGCAGAGGAGTCCTACGTCTGCGGTGGCACGGTCATCACCGGAGCTCCGCGCGCGTGGTGGACAGAACGGGATGACGCAGGCTGGAGTCCGGTGACGCCGCCTGCTGCCCCAGCACCGGAGACGATTCCGGTGGCCGAGACGCCACCACCGTTCCCGCCGTTCACGCAGCACTTCGCCTACCGCGTGGCCTCCGGGCTTCCCCTTCAGGGCAGCGCCGCCGAGACCCTCGGGTGGATCGACTACCGAGAGGCGGTGACTCCCTCGGATGTGTCCCTCATCGCGCTCACCGACGCGTGGTACTCGGTGAACCTCGTGCCGCTTCAGGAGTTGATCCCCGTCGCCACGGTCAACTTCACCGCGAATCTGCTCGTCGACCCCGCGACCCTTCACACCGGCGAACCCCTGCTGCACCACGGCCTGGTGTCAGGCCTGCGGGACGGCTACACCAGCGAGCAGCGGCGGCTCTGGACTCGAGACGGGCGCCTGGCCGCGGACACCCTGCAGACGATCGTGGTGGGCTGAGGACCTTCGCCCCTTTCCCTGAACGTCCAGGCATCGGACGATGAAGGTGATGTGGGGAAGGAGGCCGCCATGGCCACCGAGAGCAAACAGCCATTCATCGTCGTCGGAGCAGACGGATCACCCGAGAGCAGCGGCGCCCTGAGATGGGCGATCGAGCATGCTCGGCTCATCGGAGCCAGAGTGGTCGTGGCCACGGCCTTCGATATTCCGGTCACCGTGATGGTGACGCCCACCTACACCGATGAGGACTACGCGCGTGATGCGCAGGAGGCACTCGACCGCACGATTCGTGGAGCCAACGTTGACACCACCGGCGTCGACGTTGAGTCTCGGCTCGTTCAGGACCGCCCCGCTCTCGCCTTGATCACGATGGCGCGCGGCGCCGAAGTTCTGGTCGTCGGCGCGAAGGGCCACGGCGAACTCCCTGGCCTGCACCTGGGCTCGGTCGCGTCGTACTGCGTGCACCACGCACCATGCCCGGTGGTCGTGTACCGGGAATCAGATGCCTGACTCACCCAGCAGTTGCCGGGCGGCTGCCGTGGCGGTGATCTCACCAGCGCGCAACTGCGCCTCGAGCTGCTCAGCCCGGTGGTGAACATCCGAGCGTGATCGGAATCCTCTGATCAGGTGGTCCTCGACGGTTGACCACATCCACTGCACCTGCTGGCGTGCGCGACGCTCTTCGAGCAGTCCGTTCCTGTTCATCACGGCCTGATGCTGTTGGACCTGCGACCACACCTCGTCGATGCCAGTGTCGTGCAGGGCACTGCACGTGAGAACAGGAGGCACCCAGATCGCGCCAGCAGGATGGAGGAGCGACAGGGCCTTGGCCAGTTCGCGGGCAGCGCCCTTGGCCTCGATCTCGTGCTTGCCATCTGCCTTGTTGACGGCCAGCACGTCGGCGAGCTCGAGCACGCCCTTCTTGATGCCCTGCAGCGAGTCACCCGTGCGGGCGAGCATGAGGACGAGGAAGCAGTCGGTCATGTTCGCGACCGTCGTCTCCGACTGGCCAACTCCGACAGTCTCAACGAGCACGACGTCATAGCCGGCCGCTTCGACGACGACCATCGCCTCGCGAGTGGCGGCGGCCACTCCGCCAAGCGTGCCGGCAGTGGGTGACGGGCGGATGAACGCGTTCTCATCGATCGACAGGCGCGTCATGCGCGTCTTGTCGCCGAGGATGCTGCCGCCCGTGCGCGTCGATGACGGATCCACGGCCAGCACCGCCACCTTGTGCCCGTCCGCCGTCAGATGACTGCCGAGGGAATCGATGAACGTGGACTTCCCGACCCCGGGAACTCCGGTGATGCCGACCCGGACGCTCCTGCCGGAGTGCGGAAGCAGTCTCGTGAGCAGCTCCTGAGCGAGTACTTGGTGCTCAGGCAGCCTCGACTCGACGAGAGTGATGGCTCGACCCATGGCCGTGCGATCGCCCGCCAGCACTCCGCGTTCGTAGGCGTCGAGATCGATGGGGGCGGCCATGTCGGTGAGCCCGTCAGTCCAGTCGCAAGTCGAGCTGATCGATGAGGTCGCCCGCAGCGTCGGCAATGACCGTGCCCGGCGGGAAGATCGCAGCGGCGCCTGCTGCCCGCAGCTCGTCGAAGTCCTGCGGAGGGATGACACCGCCGACGACGATCATGATGTCCTCACGACCCAGCGAGGCCAGCTCCTCGCGCAGCGCAGGCACCAAAGTGAGGTGCCCGGCAGCCAGCGACGAGACCCCGACGATGTGAACGTCCGACTCGACGGCCTGCAGCGCCACCTCTCGCGGCGTCTGGAACAGGGGGCCGACGTCGACGTCGAAACCGAGGTCGGCGAAGGCCGTGGCGATGACCTTCTGCCCGCGATCGTGGCCGTCCTGACCCATCTTGGCGACCATAATGCGGGGCCGACGCCCGTGCTGGGTCTCAAACTGCTCGGCCCGCTCACGCACGACATGGACGTTGCCCGAGTCGCCGGCCTCATTGCGGTACACGCCTTGGATCGTACGGATCGTGGCCGTGTGGCGCCCGAAGACGACCTCCAGCGCGTCGCTGATCTCCCCCACCGTGGCGCGGGCCCGGGCGGCATCGACCGCGAGCTTGAGGAAGTTCTGGTCCAGCCCTGGAGCACGCGTGCCGTCGACCGAGACCCGGGCAGCCTCGGTGAGGGCCGCAAGGGCGGCCTGGCATTGGGCCTCGTCACGCTCGGACCTCAGCCTGGCGAGCTTGGCGAGCTGCTCGGTGCGCACCGCGGAGTTGTCTACCTTCAGCACGTCGATCTGCTCGGCCTCGTCCGGCGGGAAGATGTTGACGCCGATGACCGGCTGGCGGCCGGTGTCGATGCGAGCCTGCGTGCGGGCTGCGGCCTCCTCGATGCGCATCTTGGGGATGCCTGCCTCAATTGCGGCGGTCATGCCGCCGGCCTCCTCGACCTCACGGATGTGCGCCCAGGCGCGTTCAGCCAGATCCGCCGTGAGCTTCTCGATGTAGTACGAGCCGCCCCAGGGGTCGATCACGCGCGTGGTGCCGGACTCCTGCTGCAGCAGCAACTGGGTGTTGCGAGCGATGCGAGCGCTGAAGTCAGTGGGCAGGGCGAGCGCCTCGTCGAGCGCATTCGTGTGAAGGGACTGCGTGTGCCCCTGCGTAGCGGCCATCGCCTCGACGCACGTGCGCACCACGTTGTTGTAGACGTCCTGCGCGGTGAGGGACCAGCCGGAGGTCTGGCAGTGCGTGCGCAGGGAGAGCGACTTCGGATTCTTCGGGCCGAACTCGTTGACGAGCCTGGCCCACAGCAGGCGGGCCGCCCGCATCTTCGCCACCTCCATCGCGAAGTTCATGCCGATCGCCCAGAAGAAGGACAGTCGCGGCGCGAAGGCGTCGACGTCAAGACCCGCGGCCTCGCCCGCTCGGATGTACTCGACACCATCGGCGAGCGTGTAGGCGAGCTCGAGATCGGCCGTCGCTCCGGCCTCCTGCATGTGGTATCCGGAGATGGAGATGGAGTTGAACTTGGGCATCCGCTCGGATGCGAAAGCGAAGATGTCCGAGATGATCCGCATGCTCGGCTCGGGCGGATAGATGTAGGTGTTGCGGACCATGAACTCCTTGAGGATGTCGTTCTGGATGGTCCCGGTGAGCTGCTCCGCCGGCACCCCCTGCTCCTCGGCCGCGACGATGAACAGGGCCAGGACTGGGAGGACTGCTCCGTTCATGGTCATCGAGACGCTCATCTGATCCAGCGGGATGCCGTCGAACAGCTGCTGCATGTCGAGGATCGAGTCGATGGCCACACCCGCCATTCCGACGTCGCCGGTGACGCGCGGATGGTCGGAGTCATAGCCACGATGGGTGGCGAGGTCGAAAGCGACCGACAGTCCCTTCTGCCCGGCGGCGAGGTTTCGACGATAGAAGGCGTTCGACTCCTCCGCCGTGGAGAAGCCCGCGTACTGGCGGATCGTCCACGGCTGGTTGACGTACATCGTGGCGTACGGCCCACGCAGGTAGGGCGTGATGCCCGGGTAGGTGCCGAGGAAGTCCAGGCTCTTGGTGTCGCGGGAGTCGAAATGGATCGGGACGTCGATTCCCTCGGGAGTCGACCAGGCGAGCTCATCGGCCTCGCGACCTGTCTCCGCCGTGACCTGCTGCTCCCACGCACTGCGTCCGGTCGACGCGGGCAGGTCGCCCAGCTCGACCGCTGCAAGATCGGGGATCGTCGCGGGGTTCGTGTCGGTGCTCATCGAGCCACCCCCAGTTCGTCGAGCGCTCGGGTCAGGAAGTCCAGGACATTCGATCCCATGCCCACCTCCTCGTCCACGCCGGGCACATTCGCGCCGCGGCCGGCGAGGTAGATGCGGGTGGCGCCATCGGCTCGCAGCTGCGCGGCCGCTTGCTCCCCCTGCTCGGCATATACCGAATCGGCGGAGCACAGACACGCCACCGTGGCACCGGAGCCTGCGAATTCCTCGACGCCACCAAGCTGCGTGCGGATGCCAGCGGCCTCGAATAGGTTCTTGGCGAAGGTCACGCGCGCTGTCGACTGCGCGGGCGTTCCGAGTGCAGCGAGGAACACCACGGGTCGCTCACCATGGGTCGCCTGCGCATCGGCTCGGCCGCGCTCAGCCTCGTAGTCATCGGCCAGCCGGTGCAGCGTGACCGGCTCGAAGGGCGTCTGGGTCGGTGCCGCGGACGCCTGCGCGGCTGACGTCCCCGCGGCGGGAGGCGGAGTCTGCGTGATGTCGGGGAACTCGCTGAGTCCGGTCAGCGGCTGCTTGCGCGTGGCCAGCCGGGCCTTGCGCTGATCGCGCTGCTCGGCGAGAAGCCCTTGAATGCGGCCTGACTGGAGCATCGCGACGATGCCGCCCGCGCGCTCGGAATCCTGCACCAGCGCCCACGCTCGATCGGCGAGCTGGGAGGTGAGCGACTCGACGTACCAGGATCCCCCGGCCGGATCGATGACGCGTGCCAGGTGCGACTCCATCTGCAGGATCGTCTGCGTATTGCGTGCGACCCGACGCCCGAGCGACGAACCGCCCTCTTCGATCAGCACATCGTGCGGGAGGACGGTGATCGCGTCAGCACCCCCCACCGCAGCGGCGAAGCACGCCACTGTGGAGCGGAGCGCATTGACCCAGGTGTCGTAGCGAGTGAGCATCGCCCGCGAGCCTTCGACATGCAGGTACATGGCCCGCTGAGCCTCGGGCAGTCCGGCGGCCTCGGCGACTCGCGCCCAGAGCACTCGAGCGGCGCGCAGCTTGGCGATGGTCAGAAACTGATCGTCCGTGGCCGAGAGTCGGAACTCCAAGGTGGCCAACGCCTGCGGGAGGGAGACACCCCCGTTGACAAGGGCGCGCACGGTCCAGACGGCTGCCGCCATCGTCCAGGCGAGCTCCTGGGCCTCGCTCGCGCCAGCGTCGTGCCAGACCGTGCCGTCGATCACGATGGCGCGTGCTGACGGCGCGGACTCCGCGATATCGACGACGACACCGGTCGCATCACTCAGCAGTGCGTCAAAATCGATGGCGCCGCCCGACGTGGCATAGGCGCCGATGGGGTCCAGGCCCAGAGTGCCGCGACGCACGGGCGCCGCCACGGCAGCCTTCTCCCACGCGTTCATGAGTCCGCGTGCGGCTGCGACCTGCGCCCGCGGGTCGGTCACCTGCAGGTGCACCGGAGCGAGGTCGAGCAGGACGCCGCCGAGGGTGTCGGCGAAGAAGGCGTCAGCATCGTGATCGGTATCGGTGATCGTCACGAGAATGCCGGTGGTGCCTGACTCCAGTTCCGTGACCGCCGACGAGCCGCGCACGGAAGGCCACACGCGCTGCCGGATCTCCCACGGAGTGGGAGCTGCATGCGTCGAGCGGAGGAAGGGGGCCTGGCCCGGCTCGGGCAGGCTCGCCGGTGCGTCGTCCGCCGTGTAGAGCGGCTGGATCTCGATGCCGTCATCGGTGCGGGAGACGAGTCGGGAGTCGAAGGCGTTGACGAAATCCTCGTCCGTGGCATCAGGCTTGCCCTTGAGCAGGACCCGACGCACCTCATCGAGCCACTGGTCGCGCGAGACCGGGGGGAAGTCGCCAGCGAGGGTGTCGGTCACCTGTGGTCCTCCGGTGGCAGGGGCGAATCGCGCGGTCCGTCCGCGAGGAGCACGATACGAGGACACCCTATGAGATGCCGCCGGGGGAATAGGCGGCGAGTTGCGTACCTCACATGCCGTCGCGACTCCCCCATACTGGAGTGGTGCTTGTGCGAGATGACCTCCCGTGGTCACTCATCATCCTGACCGGAGGCAGCGGGCGCCGCCTCGGTGGCGCAGAGAAGTCGCAGATCGAGATCGGCAACAGCACCCTGCTGGAGCGGGCCATCACCCCCTGGCCGGAGACCACGGAACTCATCGTCTGCGGGCCCGAGGAGCCGACGTCACGACCGGTGATCTTCTGCCGCGAGGATCCCCCCGGAGGCGGACCGGCAGCGGGAATCGCCGCCGCCATCGATCTGGTCAGTTCGGACCTCGTGGGCGTGCTGGCCGTCGACATGCCCTGGTCGGCTCCCGTCCTACTCGCGACTCGGCAGACGCTGATGGATCATCCCGAGAGCAACCTCGTTGTGCCGATCGGTCCCGACGGGCGCCACCAACTCCTGTGCTCCCTGTGGCGAACGGCGGATCTGCGCACGATCGTGGAGTCCCTAGGCGACCTGCACGGCCGTCCGGTTCGGGACCTCGTCGAGCGGGCGAGCATGGTGACGATGCCGGTGGACCCTTCCGACAGTCCACTCCTCGACGACATTGACACTCCTAGCGACGTGACCCGGGCGCGCCTGCGGGACGATGAGGATGGGGACCACCCAACCGACGCACAGACGAGCAACTGACCCCGTGAACCGCCGAGCAATCTGAGAGGACCGCACATGGATGTCTGGATCGATGCCGTGAAAGCTGAACTCGGACTCGACGTCTCCGTCGACATCCCGGCCATTCTTGACGTGGCCAAGGTCGCCGCGCACAGCGTGGAGCGACCGGCCGCGCCCGTGACCACCTACCTGCTCGGGGTGGCGGCGGCCAGGGGAATGGACGTGTCCGACGCGACGCGCAGGATCGAGGCCCTAGCTGAAGGCTGGCCACAGGCACCCGAGGCCTGACCATCCCGGACCCGTCGCGAGGCTGGGTTTCCAGCACCGCCGACGTAGGGTGAAGGAATGCGCCGCCTACCGCTGGTCCTCGCCCTGACCGGAGCCCTCGCCCTCAGCGCGTGCAGCGGGTCTGATCCCGACGGGCAGTCCTCATCGTCGGCTGCCTCCTCGTCCGCTGCCTCACCAAGCGCCTCTCCGAGCACCTCGGCGAGCGAGTCGGTGATCGAGCCGACCGAGGAGCCCACGCCGTCCACAAGTCCCACCGCCCCCGCCAGGACGATCACCATCCCGGCCACGATCTCCGGTCTGCATGTGGCCGGTGTGCAGGACGGCGCGTGGCCTGACGCCAATGTGCCCTTCGGCTCGCTGCGGCTGTGGGATAGCGGCACCTCGTGGTCGCAGATCGAGACCACCCCCGGCACGTACTCCTGGGCGCAGTTGGACGAGGCGGTCGAGACCGCGCAGGACAACGGCGTCGACGACATCCTCCTGGTTCTCGGATCCACGCCAGCATGGAACGCCAAGCGCGTGATCGTCGGTGACTATCCGGCCCCGGGTGCGGCTTCAGCACCGAAGGACATGGGTGCGTGGGACGACTTCGTGCGAGCGGTCGCCACGCGATACGAGGGACGCATCAGTTCGTACCAGATCTGGAACGAGGCCAGCCTCACCATGTTCTGGGACGGATCGCCGAAGCAGATGGCCGAGCTCACCAAGCGCGCCTACGACATCATCAGGTCGGTCGATCCCGCAGCCACCGTGGTGGCTGCCAGCACCACCGTGCGCCTGCCCGGAGCGTTCGACCGCTTCTTCACGCGCTACCTCGAGGCACTGCGCGAGGAGGGGTGGCCGGTTGATGTCTTCGCCGCGCACCTGTATCCGAGCAGTCGCGGCGTGACGAATGATCGGGCAGCCTTCATCTCCCAGGTGTCCGACGCACTTGCCACCGCCGGCGCCCCCGCCCTGCCCGTCTGGGACACCGAGCTCAACTACGGTCTCGCCGGTCCGGGAGCAGGCAATCCCAAGCAGAAGATCGTCGGATCACGCGCCCGCGACTGGGTGGTCGAGACGACGGTTGATTCGCTCTACCTCGGCATCTCGCGCACCTACTGGTACATCTGGACACCCGAGCCGTATCCCCTTCTCGGGATGCAGCTCACCGACACCTCGGGCGCGGTCAAGGGCCTGCGCATCGTCGATCAGTGGCTGGTCGGCGGTGATCTGGGCACCTGCACGGACGACGGCAGCGTGGCCACCTGCGAGGTGCTGAAGAACGGCGTGCCGTCCGTCATCGCCTGGTCCCTCGACGGACCCGCCGCGCTCGTCGCACCAGAGGGCTTCACGGAGATCTGCCGGACGAACAACACGTGCGTCCCCGTCGAGGGCGTGATCGAGCTCACCGGCACGCCGGTTCGTCTCCTGCCATGAGGGGTCGGTCGCAGCGCTTCCTCGCGAGCGCCATCATCCTCGGCCTGCTGATTCCCCTTGCGGGTCAGGCGCAGGCCGCGGAGAACCCGCGGGCCAAGCCGTCCTGGTCGATGGTCCCGCAGGCTAAGGACACCAACAACGACGGCGTCATCGACGGAGACGGCGGGGTTCCGGTCTCGGGAGCCCTGACACGCGAACCCGCCACGCGCTACAAGGGAGCCGGCAATCGGATCGCCCAGCCCAACGAACGGCTGATCGGCGGAGCACTGTCGTGGTACCTCTCGCCCAAGGGGTACCCCGTGGCGCTCGACGCCTGTTCCTCCACCGGAGACGAGTTCCGCTGGAAGATCACGCGCGACGGCCGCACGGTCCGCACGATGAAGTGGCGCTCCCTCACGCCGCGCGCCTGCAGCCAGGAGCTCGTCCTTCCCGAGGCCGTCTACTCCATGACCCTTGAGGTGCGCGCGGGGAGTCGGACGGCACGAAAGACCATGAATGCTCGCGTGCGCAACATCCTCATCGTCGCCATGGGCGACTCCTACGCGTCAGGTGAGGGAAACCCACGCAACGTCGATGCATGGCTGTCGGAGGGCGCTCCGTTCCGTCCGTACTGGGATGACTCGTCGTGCAACCGCAGCGTGCTAGGCGCCCCATCGCAGGCAGCCCTCGCTCTGGAGCAGGAGTCGGCGAAGACGTCCGTGACTCTGGTCAACGTCACGTGCGCCGGCGCGACCGTGAACAGCGGAATTCTCGGCGCTCAGCGCAGCCAGGGCCAGGACTCCTCGCAGATCGAGCAGGCCGCGGCACTTTTGAAGGGTCAGGAGGCGGACATCGTCCTGCTGTCCATCGGCGGCAATGACGTCGGCTTCACCTCGATTCTCCAGACGTGCGCCCTGACGAACAACTGCCCGCTATCCCGACCGGCGGCTGGACCTCTGCGCAGTTCGCCGACGGTGCAGCAGGGAGTGCAGGAGCAGACAGCCGAGCTCGGAACGGACTTCGAGCGCATCGCCGCGTGTCTCGGGGCGGAGTCCTGCACGCTCAAGGACGGACGCGCCGTGGCCGCGATTCCGCTGGCCAAGAATGCCCGAGTGATGCCGACTCTCTACCCGGATATCACCCGTGCAGCCGACGGCCAGCCGTGCCGCTACCTGACCATCACGCCAACGGATTTCGCGTGGGCGCGTGACACCGTGCTGGTGCCCGAGCCCGTTCGTCCGTATCTCTACACCACCACGCAAGGCCCAACGGTGGACCTTGCGATGGGAGCCGGCTCACTGAACCAGCAGATCGCGGCGACGTCACGGCTGCCGGGCTGGGTGCCTGTTGTGGGAACGTGGTCCAGCTCCGGCACGAGCCCGGATGGGCACGGCGTCTGCGCCGGATCCTCTGCCTGGGTGTTCGGGTTGACGACCCTCAGCGGGTTCTCGAATGCGTCATTCCATCCCAACCCGACGGGTCAGAAGGTGATGGCCCGGGCCATCGCTCAGGCCGCCTCCGCCCGGTGATACTGTTTCCCCCTCGCGCCGCTAGCTCAACTGGCAGAGCAGCTGACTCTTAATCAGCGGGTTGGGGGTTCAAGTCCCTCGCGGCGTACCAAGCACCTTTTCGCGTTACTTCATCCGCGCGGTTCATCTGCGAGATTCGTCATCTGATTGGGCGCAGACGCCCAATGTCGGTTAGCGTCCAGTATCAACATCTGCCCGCCCAGCGTTCGGGAGTTTCCACGTGTCAGACATCCGCGTCGGCCTGCTTGCCTACGGGGCCATCGGCCATGAGCACAATCAGGCCGTGCAGGCCACTCCCGGTCTCACGCTGACCGCTGTGTGCGACGCCAATCCTGAGCGCATCGAGGCGGCCCGCGAGCTCGCGCCCGACGTCGAGGGCTTCACGGATGCCGAGGCCATGCTGGACTCCGGACTCGTCGACCTCGTGATCGTCTCCACTCCCCCCGACAGCCACCACGACTGGGCGATGAAGGCCCTCTCCCGAGGCATCCACGTCGTGCTCGAGAAGCCCATGGCCCTCACCGCCAAGGAATGCGATGCAGCTCTCGCCTTCGCCGCGGACAAGGGATTGACCCTCGTCGTCTACCAGAACCGTCGATTCGACCCCGACTTCGTGACGATGCGCCGACTCATCAACGACGGAGCCGTCGGCGAGGTGTTCCGGTACGACAGCTTCGTCGGTGGCTACTCACGTCCCTGCGACTACTGGCACTCCGATGCTGCTGTCTCCGGAGGCGCCATCTTCGACTGGGGATCGCACTACCTCGACCAGGTGCTCAACCTGTTCACCTCTCCCATCGCCCATGTCTCCGGGATGAACCACAAGCGCAAGTGGACCCATGTCACGAACGCCGACCACGCCGAAGTTGTCGTCACGTTCGAGGATGGAACGCAGGCCACCTTCGTGCACTCGGACCTCGCGGCGGCCCGCAAGCCGAAGTTCTACGTGCTCGGCACCGAGGGAGCCCTCGTGGCGGAGTGGGACGCTGCCGCCGAGCCTGCGGTCGCGGATCTGCCCGCCCGGGTATTCCTCTACGACGCGACCGGTGCCGCCCAGGAGATCCCGCTCGATGACGTCACGCCCTTCACCTTCCATGAGGAGCTGGCGCGTCACCTGATCGATGGGGCGGCCATGCAGGTCTCTCCCGTCCAGTCCCGAAATGTCGTCGCAGTGATGGAGGCCGCTGAGGCCTCCGCACTCGACCTCGGCCGACCGGTCGTTCCCCATCTCGTGACATGACAGTCCGCTGGGGCGTGCTCGGCGCCGGTTGGATCGTGCAGACGGCCACCGCGCAGGCGCTGCGAGGCGCGACCAACGCCCACCTGGCCGCTGTCGCCTCGCGCGATGCAGAGAGGGCGAGAGCCCTCCAGCCCGATCGCGTGCATGCGTCGTACTCGAACCTCATCGAGGACGACGACATCGACGCGGTCTACATCGCCCTCGCCAACGATCAGCACGCCCCGTGGATTCACGAGGCGATCTCAGCAGGCAAGCACGTGCTGTGTGAGAAGCCACTGACGATGGACCCCGGCACCACCGGGGGGCTGTTTCGGGCCGCGAATGACGCTGGCGTCCTCCTGGTGGAAGCGGCCTGGTCCATGTGGCACCCGCGGATGCGACGGATCGTCGAACTGGTCGCAGGCGGTCTCGTCGGCGATGTGGAGGAATTCCTCGGCACGTTCACCTTCGAGGGGGTGCCCGATGGCAACTACCGACTCGACCCTGCACGAGGAGGCGGGGCCCTCCTCGACATCGGTGTCTATCCGCTGCATGCTCTCGTCGGGTGCCTGCCCGACCTCACCGACCCGCACATCGACGTCGAGCGCACCCTCGGCGGTCTGGGCGTCGATCTGACCACTAGGGCGCGCATGACCTTCGATCAGGGCACCCGGGCGTCGGTGGTCGCCTCCTTCGCCATGCCCGAGTCGCAGCGGCTCCTGATTCGCGGGAGCGAGGCGAGGATCCAGGTGCCGGATGAGCAGGCCTTCACCTCATGGCAGACCCCGACCTCGCTCCTCATCGGCGATCATGAGGAGTCCTTCCCGGCAACGGACGCCTACCGCGACATGTTCGCTGCCGTCTCGTCACGCATCCTCGGCGGCTCCGACTGGGTGCTCTCCCCCGAGGCGTCGGTGCGTGTGGCGGATCTGGTCGAGTCCTTGCGCTAGCCGCCTGTCGGATTCCGACGTAGCCTGAATGAGTGAAGCACCTCCGCACCCTCCTCCCCGCCCTCCTGGCTACGGTCCTGCTTGCCACGACAGTCGTCACGACGGCGCCCGCTGCCAGCGCGTCGACCGATCCGACGATCCCCGGAGCTATCGCACGCACGCAGACGGGTGGTGACCTGAGGGCCAGCCGAGCCATCTCGTCCACTGCCGACTACACCCGGCACCGCATCACCTATCGCAGCGGCGACCTGACGATCAGCGGCATCATGACGCGACCGAAGGGCAAGGGCCCCTTCCCCGTCGTCGTGCTCGCCCACGGATACATCGATCCGCAGGTGTACTGGAGCGGTCAGGGATTTCGACGTGAGCAGGACTGGCTCGGTCGCAACGGCTACGTCGCGATTCACGTCGACTACCGCAACCACGCGCGCTCAGACAAGGATCCGGACGCCGACCTCAATATGAGAATCGGCTACGCGGAGGACGTCATCAATGCCGGCCTGGCCGTACGCAACTCACGGATCTCCTACATCGACCCCGACCGCGTCGCCGTGCTCGGGCGCTCAATGGGCGGCGGAGTCGTGTATCAGGCGCTGTCCATCGCGCCCGGCGTGTTCGACGCCGCCATCACCTACGCGTCGGTGAGCAGCGATCCAGCTGACAACTTCAACCGGTGGCAGCGTCAGCGCTACGACATCGGCAATCGGATTCTGAAGGCCTACGGTGAGCCCAAGTCGAATCCCGAGCTCTGGTCGAAGATGTCGTCGCGCAACTACTTCGACCGGATCACCGAACCCATCCTCGCGTTCCACGGAACGTCAGACGGCACCTGCGACATCGCCTGGGCCCGCGCCACGCAGAAGGCACTGGATGAGGCCGGCGTGGACGCCAGGCTCGTCGAGTACAAGGGCGCCGATCACTACTTCTACGGGCCGTGGAACGACTCCATTCGTCAGGTGAGCGCCTTCTTGAACAAGCACCTGCGCTGACGGTCAGCCGCCGGCGACCGCCGGGATGATCGACACGCTCGTGCCGTCAGGCGTGGGCGTCTGCAGGTCCTCGAGGAACCGCACATCGTCGTCATTGACGTAGACGTTGACGAACCTGCGCAGCTTGCCGTCCTCATCGAGGACGCGGGCACCAATGCCCGGGAACTGCGCATCCAGATCGGCGATGGCGTCGGCGAGCGTCGCGCCGGCAACGGTCACCTCGGCGCTTCCACCGGTGTAGGTGCGAAGGATGGTCGGAACCTTCACGGCGATGCTCATGCGTTGTCTCCTGTGTAGTTGGCTTCGAAGTCGTCGTAGGACGGGCTGATGGTGAATGTCGGCTGTGATGTGGGCGCGACGGCATCGAGGGTTTTCAGCCCGTCACCGGTGTTGAGCAGGACGACCTCGGCCGACGGATCGATGAGGCCCTCCTTGAGCAGCTTGCGATACGTGGCCACCACGACGCCTCCCGCAGTCTCCGCGAAGATGCCCTCGGTCCTGGCCAGCAGTTCGATGCCCTCGACGACCTCCTGGTCGCTGACATCAGCGATGGCGCCGCCCGTGCGTCGCACAGAGTCGAGCGCGTACGGACCGTCGGCTGGGTTGCCGATGGCCAGGGACTTCGCGATGGTGTCCGGCTTGACCGGCCGAATGATGTCGCGCCCCTCGCGGAATGCCTCGGACACCGGTGAGCAGCCCGTCGCCTGAGCACCGAACACCTGGTAGGCACGATCCTCGACCAGACCCTGTCGGACGAACTCCTTGAAGGCCTTGTCGACCTTCGTCAGCAGGGAGCCGGACGCCACGGGCGAGACGTAGGCATCCGGAAGTCGCCAGCCCAGCTGCTCGGCGATCTCGAACCCAACCGTCTTGCTGCCCTCTGCGTAGTACGGGCGGAGGTTGACGTTGACGAAACCCCAGTCGCGATTGGCCGCGATCTCCGAGCACAGGCGATTGACATCGTCGTAGTTGCCGTCGATCGCGACCAGCGTGCCGCCGTAGACGGCCGTGGTCACGATCTTGCCGGCCTCGAGGTTCGACGGAACGAACACCACCGACTTCAGACCCGCTCGTGCAGCGGCGGCCGCAACAGCATTCGCCAGGTTGCCGGTCGAGGCGCAGGCGATGGTGTCGTAGCCGAGTCGACGGGCGTTCTCCAGCGCGACGGCGACGACGCGATCCTTGAACGAGTGGGTCGGGTTGCCCGAGTCATCCTTCACCCAGACGGCGCGAGCACCCAGTGCCGCTGCCAGGTTGTCGGCGCGCACGAGCTTGGTGAAGCCGGGCTGAAGGCCCGGACGTGACCCCGCACCTGCAGTGACCGGCAGCAGTGCCTCATAGCGCCACATCGACGGCGGACCGGACTCTATCTCGTCGCGGGTCACCAGCGAGGGCTCGTAGGACACCTCGAGGGGGCCGAAGCACTCCATGCAGGCATAGCTCGCATCGAGCGGGTAGTCGGCGCCGCACTCCCGGCAGGTGAGCGCACGGGCAGCACCGAGCGCGGCAGCAGTCTGGGTGGGGACTTGAGCAGTCATAACGAGGCCTCTCTTCTCATCTGCCCTGGTTGTCAGGTCGGAATTGGCACCGAACTTCGAGTGGCCTCGTGGACGAGATCGTTCGAAGAGGTTGCCGGGGCTTCAACGGGCCGTATCCCTCTGCCCCTCTGGATGAGGTATTCAGTTATGGCCGAATCAAAGCACACGGGGTGCCTATCGGGTCAAGCCGGGTTCGTCTGCCAAGGCTCTCGCCGGATGTTCTACAGGTACAGGCCGGTGCCGTCGGTGCTGTGCCGGGAGGCCGCCACCGCGTGCACGTCCCGCTCGCGAAGGAGCACGTAGTTGATGCCCTGAAGCTCGACCAGACCTCGGTCCTCCGGCTCGAAGAGGACGTGGTCGCCGGTCTCGAGGCTGCGGACGTTGGGGCCGGTGGCCACCACCTTGGCCCAGGTCAGGCGCCGGCCCATCTGCGCCGTCGCGGGGATGACGATGCCGCCACTGCTGCGTCGCTCGCGGCCGCCGTCGTCCTCTCGCACGAGAACTCGATCGTGCAGAAGCTTGATCGGGACGGAGCCGTCGGCACTCGGAGTGATGTCGGGCACCACGCTGGAGGTCGTCACCGCGTACTACTTGCGGCGGCGGAAGGTGATCGCCAGCACCCCGGCGACGACGACTGCTGCGATCGCGACCCGCTCGGGCCTGATGCCACCGAACTCATCGGTGAAGACACCGAGGACAGCACGACCACCTCGCTTGACGAAGGCCGCGGGCGTGGTCTCAGATCGCAGCTGCGCCAAGGATGCGACGAGCTCCTCGCGCGCCGCGACGACCTCGGCCTGCAGGTCGACGAGGGACGGGGTGCCCGAAGGTGCGGCTGGCGTGACGTCACTCATGAGGCCTCAGCCTACGCGACCTGCCCGTGGCACACTCGACCCATGACTCTTTCGGTCGGCGACGAGGCCCCTGCATTCACCCTGCTCGACGACTCAGGTTCGTCCGTGTCGTTGTCGGACTTCCGCGGTCAGACGGTGATCCTCTACGCGTACCCCGCAGCCATGACCCCCGGATGCACCAAGCAGGCCTGCGACTTTCGCGACAACCTGTCTGTCCTCCAGAAGGCCGGGTACGCGGTGCTCGGGATCTCCCCCGACAAGCCCGAGAAGCTCGCGAAGTTCCGCGAGCACGACGGGCTCACCTTTCCGCTGCTGTCCGATCCGGACAAGGCGGTCCTGACGAAGTACGGCGCGTTCGGCGAGAAGAAGCTCTACGGCAAGGTCGTCACCGGGGTGATCCGGTCCACCTTCGTCATCTCCCCCACGGGGGTCATCGAGCACGTGTTCTCCAACGTGCGGGCCACCGGCCACGTCGCCAAGCTGATGCGCGACCTCGACATCTCGGCCTGACCACCGAAACCTGCAGCTACCGTCGCAAGATCGGCTGGTTGCGACCGCAACTGCAGGTTTCGGCGGGGAATAGACTGCTGCCCACGCGGAAGTGGTGGAATTGGCAGACACGTCAGGTTTAGGTCCTGGTGCCTTCGGGTGTGCGGGTTCAAGTCCCGCCTTCCGCACAGCAATGGTGTCTGGCCGTCAGGCAGGGCTCGCTAGGTCGTGGTCGTCAGGTAGACGCGCTTCTTCGCTCGGACCTTGCCCTTGGCATCGATAACCTTGACCTTGCCCCGCACACGCCAGTCGAGATCGCGATCACCTTGCCAGCTTTGACGCGGCACACCGATCGGTACATCTTCGGGACGGTGATGCGCACTGACGACCCGCACTTGATCTTGGTGCCGAGTCCGGCGATCTTGACCAGGTAGGCAGGCTTGACCGTGCGCCCGGTCGCCAGCTTCGGGTAGACGACGGGCGCGGCAGCGGGGGCAGCCGGAGCACCGGAGGATCCCGAGGACCCCGAGGATCCGCCTGAGGCTGGCGTCGGGGGTCGAAGGCTGAACACCGCGGCGAACATGGCGTTTGCGGCCTCAGCGAGGAGCCCCTGCTTGCTGCCGAGGTAGTAGTTGATCTGGGACTGGTGGAATCAGCCTCGACGGGCCAACTCCTTCACCTCGAATCCCGCTGGCCCGGACTCCAGCAGGTACTCCTGAGCCAGCCCGAGGATCTGCTCGCGTGTCGAAGGTGCAGCGTCACTCATGACTCACCTCGCAGGAGATCCCGTGGCTGCTCCCCCGATGATGTCTGACGTGGTGGCCAGCAGATCACCCAGCACCGGCGCAAGGGCGCGCATGGCCTGACCGCGGTGGCTGATGGCGTCCTTCTCCTCAGCCGACATCTGCGCTGTGGTCATTGACATCCCGTGCGGCTGGAAGATCGGGTCGTAGCCGAAGCCGTTCTCGCCATGACGTTCGCGCAGGAGGACACCCTCCACGCTGCCCTCGACGACGCGCTCGGTGCCGTCTGGCAGGGCCACCGCGGCTGCACAATGGAAGGCCGCGGTTCGCCGCCGGTCTGGCACATCCTCGATCTGCGCGAGCACGAGATCGAGGTTCGCGTCATCGTCGCCGTGGCCGCCAGCCCATCGCGCGCTGAGGACACCCGGCATGCCGTTCAACGCATCGACGCACAGGCCCGAGTCATCCGAGACAGCCGGGAGTCCCGTGGCGGCCGCAATCGCTCGGGCCTTGAGCAGTGCGTTGCCCGCGAAGGTCGACTCGGTCTCCGCCACCTCCGGCGCGTCCGGAAACTCGTCCAGGCTCACGATGTGGATGCTCAGACCCTCAGCATTGAGAATCCGCTGAAGCTCGTCGAGCTTCTTGCGGTTCCTGGTCGCGAGGACGACGTCGTGTGGCATGTCAGCCCCGCAGCGGCTGGGCCAACGCTGCGGCCTGCAGTCCTGCCAAGGTGGTGCAGCCATCGCCGGCAAGTGCGAGCAACTGATCCAGCAGTGCGCGGTCGAAGGGCTCCTGCTCCGCGGTGCCCTGAACCTCGATGAACCGGCCGTCTCCCGTCATGACCACATTCATGTCCGTGTCGGCGTTGACGTCGTCGTCGTAATGGAGATCGAGTCGCGGCTCACCTTCCACGATGCCGACGCTCACGGCGGCAACCGACCCCTTGAGCGGATTGACGCCCGGTGCCAGCAGGCCGTTCTCCTGAGCCCAGGTGATCGAGTCGGCCAGTGCGACATAGGCACCCGTGATGGCGGCTGTGCGGGTGCCGCCGTCGGCCTGCAGGACATCGCAGTCGATGAGGATGCTGTTCTCGCCGAGCACATCCATGTCGACCACGGCCCGCAGGCTGCGACCGATCAGGCGTGAGATTTCCTGCGTGCGGCCACCGAGCTTGCCCTTGACGGACTCCCGCTGGTTGCGGGTATTGGTGGCTCGCGGAAGCATCGCATACTCCGCAGTGACCCACCCCTTGCCAGATCCCTTGAGCCACCGGGGAATATCAGCGGAGAAGGACGCCGTGCACAGCACGCGCGTGCGACCGAAGGAGACCAGTGCCGAACCCTCGGCCTGCTCCAGCCACCCCCGCTCGAAGGTGATGGGTCGGAGCTCGTCAGCGGCGCGGCCGTCGGATCGGGTCATGCGGCTACGTTATCGGCCGTGACCCGCGCCCAGTCGCGCACACCTGTGGTGCTGCTCGAGACCGCCAATGTGCTCTCAGGAACCGGCAACGGCATCGTCATGGTGGCCCTGCCCTGGCTCGTCCTCGAGCTCACCGGCTCGGCAGCGGCGGCCGGTGTGGTCGCAGCGCTGTCCACTCTGCCGGCCCTGCTCGTCGTTCCGGCCGTCGGTGCGGCGGTCGACCGGTTCGGCCGGCGCCGCATGAGCGTGCTGTCGGACATCGCCTCAGCCCTGTCGGTCATCGCCTTCCCCATCATCGGGTGGCTGGTCGGCCTGGAGTTCGCATGGATTCTGGTCCTGGCGATCATCGGGGCCAGCCTGGATCCAGCCGGCTACACCGCCCGGAAATCCCTGATCGTGGACGCGACGAAGGCGAGCGGCGTACGCCTCGAGACCTTGAACGGGGTGCACGAGGCACTGTTCGCGGTGGGCTGGACTTTCGGGCCATTGATCGGCGCCCTGCTGATCGCAACGGTCGGGGCAACCGGAGCCTTCTGGGTGCCAGGTGCCATGTTCGTCATCGCGGCCTTGTGCATCTCATTCATGCGGGTCGGTGACTCCGGCCGGGAGGCCGTGGAGCACGGCGCCGAAGAGGTGGCCGGGTGGAAGGGAATGATGCGCGGTGTCGTGGCACTGAGCGCTGACCGGGCGCTGCGCACCCTCACGGTCGCGATCATGATCCTCGCCGGCATCTACCTGCCCACCGAGAGCATCCTTCTGCCCGTCCACTTCGAGTCACTGGGTCAACCGAAGGGTCTGGGCCTGGTTATCGCAGCCCTCGCCGGCGGCAGCGTGATCGGCGCTTTCGCCTATGGATGGCTATCCGCACGGACAACGCAGTATCGGATCGTGCAGATGGCGATGATCGGCACTGCTGCGAGCATCGTGCCGATGGCCTTCCTGCCGGGGGTGCCCGTGCTGCTCATCGCCGGATTCGTGCTCGGACTCAGCTGGGGGCCCATGCAGCCGCTGCTCAATACCTTGGTTCAACGCAGAGTTCCTGCACAGGAGCAGGGGCGCGTGTTCAGCGTGCAGCTCACCGCGTTCTACGTGTTCCCGCCCGTCGCCATGCTCGCCACCGGTGCGGCAGCCGAGCGCTGGGGAGTCAGCGCCGTCTATCTCGTCCTCGCCGCGCTGTTGCTCGTCGTCGGTGCAGTGACGCTCTCCCTGCGGGCCATCAGAACGATCGACTAGAGGTCGATCACCTGCCCGGCCGAAGCCAGCAGGATTGGCCCGTCATAGTGCGATGCCGCCTCGCGGAGCGCGATGGCGTCGTCGTTCCAACCGACGCGGTGCGTGAGCACGAGCGTCCGCACCTGGGCAGCGCTGGCAATCCGGCCTGCGTCAGCACCGCTCATGTGCAGGTCCGGCGGATTGCCTTCCCCCACGAATGACGCCTCGTACAGGGCCAGATCCGCACCCGCTGAGACGTCGACAAGGGACTGCGTTGGGCCAGTGTCACCCGAGTAGACCAGCGAGGACCCGCCTGCACTGACGCGAATGGAGTACGACTCCACCGGGTGGGCGGCCGGTACGGCGTCGATGGTGAACGGCCCAATGCTGCGTGCTGATCCCAGCGGCTCGAAGGAGAACTCCGCGTCGAGCATGGCTGGGTCATTCATGCCATAGATGGCAGCGATGCGGCCCCGCGCATCCGACGGCCCGAGGATCCGCAGCAATGCACCGCTTGTCGTGGGGGCGTAGTGCCGCTGCACATAGAGCGAGGCCACGTCGACACAGTGATCGACGTGACAGTGGCTGAGAATCACGGCATCGAGGGCCCCGGGCCACGTCAGGTCGATGTGCCGCTGCAGTGCACCCAGTGCCCCGTTGCCGAGGTCCAGCAGGATGCGGTGACCGTCATGCTCGATGAGGTAGCACGAGGCCGGTGAGTCTGCGCTGGGAAAGGAGCCAGCGCAGCCAATGACGGTGAGCCTCACGACGCGACCTGCACGTCCCCGATCTCCGGTCCGAGGAACCGACGGCCTAGACGCTGGAACTCCTCCGGATCACCTGTCACGAGGAACTGATGGACGGGGTCCGGCAGGGACGGGTCGCGCAGCAGATCATGCGCGACGAGAGTTCGATACACGTCCTTCGCCGTCTCCTCCGCGCTGGAGACGAGGGTGACGTCCTCACCCATCACATAGGACAGGACGCCGGTGAGAAGCGGGTAGTGGGTGCAACCGAGTACGAGAGTGTCGACCTCGGCCGCCTTCAAAGGGGCCAGGTACTCCTCGGCGGCGGCGATCAGCTCTGGCCCAGACGTGACCCCTGCTTCCACGAACTCGACAAATCGCGGGCACGCGACGGACGTCAGGTCCACCTGCGGCGCCGCCATGAAGGCGTCGGCATAGGCACCCGACGTCACCGTTGCTCGCGTGCCGATCACACCGACATGCCCCGAACGCGTCGCGGACACCGCCCGGCGCACGGCCGGATGCACCACCTCGACCACGGGAACGTCATACCGCTCGCGTGCGTCGCGCAAGGTCGCCGCACTGGCCGAGTTGCACGCGATGACAAGGATCTTGACTCCCTCGTCGACGAGTCGATCCATGATCTCCAGGGAGAAGGATCGGACCTCCGCCAGCGGCCGCGGCCCGTACGGACCACGCGCAGTGTCGCCCACGTAGCGCACGGGCTCATGCGGCAACTGGTCGATCACCGCCCGAGCGACAGTGAGTCCGCCGACGCCGGAGTCGAAGATGCCGATGGCCGCGTCGTTCATTCTCGGACCAGCGCATTCATAGTCGGATCAGCGCATTCATAGTCAGACCAGCGTAGGGGTCACGGGAGATACATCCCGCCTGAGGATGTGGGAAGGATCCAGACCACGTCGGTTGCCTCCACGGACGTCTGCATCCCCTCCCCGAAACGAGTGTCCCGACCGTTCACGTAGATGCACCAGTAGCGACGAAGCCCGCTGTCGTCGAGGAGGCGATCGGCGAAGCCCGGGAAGGTCCTGTCCAGCGCCTCGATGAGGTCGGCCGCCGACGCGGCATCGACCGCCACCTGATCCCGGCCGCCCGTCAGTTCACGCAGGAGCTCGGGAATGCGCACCTGAGCCATGTCGCGGAGCCTAATGGGCCAGCACCGTCGATCGCCGGACACGCTCGACCCATGGTGGATGTGATGAGATATCACTAAAGACCTATATGTCTGGTTTCGAACCCTCCCGTAACCATTTCGTTATATCGCGTCATTGGCGATTCAACTTGCGCCTGCGCCTCAATAGGAGCAGCGTCTTGTCCGCCGGGTAGTTGCTCGGAAATGGAGGAGGCGGCCGCGGCCGCCGGGAAGTCGGAGGCAATGGACGTAACCACACTTGATTACGGACAGTTCCAGACTGTCTACAACATTCTGTCGTTCGCACTCGCATCAATGATCGCCACGACCGTGTTCCTGCTGGTCGCCAACGGTCGAGTACTGCCGCGTTATCGTCAGGCCGTCATCGTGTCGGCCATCGTGACGCTGATCGCCGCCTACCACTACTGGCGAATCTTCAACTCCTTCGAAGGCGCCTTCGTTGCCGTCGGCGAGGGTGACCCACTGGCCGAAGGCCAGACCATGATGGACATGACCTACACGCTTGTCGCTGGCGAGGGCTTCAACGAGGGCTACCGCTACGTCGACTGGATCCTGACGGTTCCGCTGCTGCTGTTCGAAGCGATCGCGGTGCTCGCGCTTGCTCCCATGGTGCGCAAGGGACTCATGCTCAAGCTCATCCCCGCCGCCATCCTCATGATCGCTCTGGGCTACCCGGGCGAGATGACCTCCGACACTATGGCCAAGGGCATCTGGGGCGCACTCAGCACGATCCCATTCCTCTACATCCTCTACGTGCTGTTCGCCGAGCTCTCCAAGAGCATGAAGACCCAGCCGGAGCAGGTTCGCAAGGACCTCAACGGCCTGCGCTGGCTGCTGCTGGCCACCTGGGGCGTGTACCCCATCTCCTACATGTTCCCGATGTTCGGGATCGACGGACCGGACGCGTTCGTGTGGCGTCAGGTGGGCTACTCCATCGCAGATGTGCTCGCCAAGTGCTGGTTCGGCCTGCTCATCTACAAGATCGCCCGCGAGAAGAGCCGCTATGACAGTGCTCAGTTCGCCGAGGACGAGTACAAGGAGGCACCGTCCAGCGCCTGACCGTGATGGCAGCGCGCTGACGCGTACACCTGATGGGGCATCCGTGAGATTACGGGTGCCCCATCAGCATCTGTACAAGAGTCTCTTGAAGGTACGTGAGCCAGCCGTACACGCCGAAGAGCGCTGCCCGAGGATCGTCATCTGGCAGCTCGGCAAGCTCCTCGTGGTTCTCCTCCGTGACTCCAAGACGGGCGCCGATGACCAGACGGGCGTCGTTCAGGAAACCCAACCACGCCGTGACGTCCTCCCCTGCGATCGCGATAGGTGTCTCACGAGCAGCAACGGACTCCCGCACCCGAGCGGCATGTCGCACCTTGGCACTGCGCAGGTCACGCTCGGTGAATCGTCGGAACTCACTCGACGCATCGTCGTCATCCGGGTAGGCGTCGGGCAGGAGTCGCAGCAGGGCAGGATCCTCCGAGGGCGCCGCCGCCGGGTCAATGCCCACCATGGCGACGAGTGGGTCCTCATCGGCGGGAGAGTCGACACCGACCAGATCGATCAGCTGAGTCGTCAGGCTCTCGACGAGGGCCGACTCGAGCTCCTCCAGGTGCAGCAGCGCGCCCGGCTCGCCCGTAGGAAGCGGGTCGAGGTGTGCCATCAGTCGTCCTTCTGCATCGTTGCCCAGAGTCCAAAGCCGTGCATGGCCGTGACGTCACGCTCCATCTCCTCGCGCGTGCCGGAGGACACCATCGCTCTGCCCTTCTCGTGCACGTCCATCATCAGCAGCTCTGCCTTGGCCCGGTCGTACTTGAAATACTCCATGAACACGTAAGTGACATATGACATGAGGTTGACGGGGTCATTCCACACGATCGTGACCCACGGCCGATCGACGTCCTCAATGACGTCCGGCTCGATCACCTCTGCCGGGGACACTGACACAGGCACAATCCTCCCCTACCTTGCGACGACGGCGACGGCGGCAGCCCACGTTCCTACTTCGTCACGCGTATCGGAATCTCCGTCGACGCGTTGGCCAGGATTCCACGCTTGCCCACCGCGACGACCCGATAGGTGTACTTGCCCTTCTTCTTCGGCACCGCCGCCGTGAGCCGAGCCTTGCCCTTGCCATTGACCTTGACGGACGCCACCGTCTTCCACCGCTCGCCCTTCTTCAATTGCAGGGCGACGCGCTGGTTCTTCACGTAGGGGCGCGCCCATGCCTTCACAACGACCGGCTTGCCGCGTGACACACGTGACTTCTTCGGTGCTGCGGTGACCAGCGACAGGACCTGGACCGTGGCAGGCGTGCTGACCCCCTCGGTGCGGGCGTCGACAGCCGGTACATAGACCTTCCAGTCACCCGTCGTCGACGGCGAGATCTCGAAGAGGGCAACGCCATCCGCGCCGACCCCTACCGTCTGGACGTCGGTGTACTTGCCCTTCTTGCCGGCTGGCTTGAACTGCAGCACGGCCGACGCTCCTGCAAGCGGCGCGCCCTGAGACGAGACATTCGCCGTGACCTGGATGGGCGCCCCGAAGACCGCTGCGGGCGGTGCCGCGACGGAGACGTCGGTCGTCGCGGGTGCCAGAGACTGCGCGAATCCTCGGATCATCGGCCATTGCGAGGGATCCTCGCCACCGATCGTCCAGTACGCCGCAGCGCTGAGACCAAACTCGGAGACCAGTTGAGTCCGGGCGAGGACGGCCTGCGGTCCAACCCACCACATGACACGCTTGGCGACGCACGTCTGCGGCGTACCGCTGGAGTCCGTCCAGTTCAAGGTCTTGTCGTAGTAGACCCAGTTCTCCTGGTCTGTGTCGGACCACTGCACCTGATCAGGAGTGACGCCCACATCGGCAAGGACGCCGGGAATGTTGGCATCAGTGACGGAGGCCATGTTCGTCAGCCTCTTGAAGGCCGTCGTCCCCGAGCTAGGGCACTTCCCCTCGGTCATGAGCTTGTTGCCGTTCTTTCGCGTCCAGGCTCGCCCATAGGTCGGGACGCCGATCTGGAGCTTGGCCGGGTCCATGACGCTTGCGCTGTAGGCGACGATCGAGCGGACCCACGGCATCGGGGCAATCGCTCCAATGCCCTGCACGTGGTAGTCGTAGGCCATGATCCGGATGCGGTCAGCTGCCGGGGCGATGGCGGCCATGTTGTAGACCCAGTAGCCGGTTCGCGCACTGCACGAGCCCGATGTGCTGCACGGCGGAGGAATCGTGACGGAGAGCAGCTTGCCCTGCGCGTGGAGAGCTGCACCCAACTCGGTGACGAAGGCCGTCCAGTTGGGCTGGGTAGCGGCCCAACTGGAGGAGCCGTCGGAGAAGGCGAAGGTTTCGTAGTCGAGATCGATGCCGTCGTACCCACCCGTCATGACGAGGTCGACGATCTCCTGCACGTGGGCTGCCCGCTTCGCCGGGTCGGCGAGCGTGCGCGCCATTCGGCCCTTGCCTGACCCATCGGCGATGGCCGGCAGGACGGTGAGCCCGGCCCCCTTGAGCTGCCCCATCGCCCACGCGACGTTGGCCTGGCCATTGGAGAAGTTCGGGTTGAGGACGATCTTCACCCCGTCGCCGCTCTTCACCGCCGAGTACCAGAACGGCGAGACGTCGGTGAACAGGTCGGCGTTCTGCACGGCGCTCGTGATTCCCTGAGGACTCCCCTGCGTGGTCATCCAGTACGGCAGCCAACCGCTGGCCACGCGCTTGGGCGCGGGGCCGTCCGCCCAGGCAGGCGTCGCCACGACACCCACAGCGATCGTTGATGCGACCAGAGCGATGGCAGCGAGGAGGGACGGGACGGGCAGCAGTCGGCGCACAAGAGACCTTCGGGCAGGGGGCAGGTCCAAGCCATTGTGCGACACGCCGCCACCCACCCCGTTCACCGGCCTCTCCTCGGCCTGTCGCACCATGGGGGCATGACTTCCCCCTTGCTTGCCCCACGGCGCTCGATTTCCCTCGTGGCGGGCCTGGCCCTCACGGCAGGGCTCGCTGTGTCGCCCGTTGCCTCCGGCATCGCCGCAGCGGCCCCCAAGGAGAAGTCCGTCGAACAACTGATCAGCAAGCGGATCAACAACCCGCGACTGGGCACCAATGTGGGAGTGCTCGCTGTCGACGCCGCCACGGGAGAGGTGCTGACATCACATTCGGCGAGTGCCTCCATGATCCCGGCGTCGAACATGAAGATCGTCACAGCGGTCACGGCCCTGGCCACGATGGGCCCTGATGCCAGATTCACGACCAAGGTACGCGCCGGCGCTGCGCCGGGCGAGATCGTGCTGGAGGGCGGAGGAGATCCGCTCTTGTCCACCAAGGAACTGCGCAAGCTCGCTGTGGCCACGGCGGCAGCCCTTCCCGCCGGTCAGCCCGTCACCCTTCGCGTGGACGAGGACCTCTTCGTCGACACCGGACGCGAGCGAGGCTGGACCACCGGGTACATCCCCTCTGTTGTTGCGTCCGTGCAGCCCCTTGCGCGCATCTGGGACTACAGCCGTGACCCTGGGGCCAACGCAGCACAGGTCTTTGCCAAGAAGCTCCGTGCCCGCGGATTCGATGTCACGGTGGGCGAGAACGCCGATGCGGGCGAGGCGCCCGTGATCGCCGAGACGCCTGGCCACACGGTGGCCGAGGCCGTGCGCATCATGCTCCGCATCTCGGAGAACAACGTGGCCGAGGTGCTGTACAGGCAGGTGGCGCGCGCCACCGGCAACGAGCCCAGCTGGAAGGGCTCGAGGATCGCAGCCGAGCAGGTGCTCGCGAACCTCGGAATCGATACGTCCGGCACGGCACTTCGCGATGGCAGCGGTCTGTCCCGGAAGGATCGGGTGACGCCGCAGTTCCTGGTCGACGTCGTGCGCATGGCCCGTGTGACCAACCCCGAGCCCTTTCGGGTGATGTTCGAGCCCGATGCCATGCCCATCTCGGGGGTGAGTGGCACCCTCGACGATCGGTATGGGCGCTTCGTGACCAAGCGCTCGCGGTGTGCACAAGGCGATGTGCTTGCCAAGACCGGCACGCTCTTCGACACCATCACCCTGTCGGGGGTGACGGCACCGGGAGATGCTCCCGAGCGAATCTTCTCGATCCTGGTCAATGACCGGCCTCTGCGGTATTCGGCGCTGACGATTCGGCAGGCGGTGGATGGACTGACGGCGACGATTACCGGCTGCTGGCGTTAGCCACAGAACGCGCTGAGCGGTGAGCCGCGCCGGTCGACACCGTGGTGCCGCCACCGCGACTCACCGCTCACGTGAGTGCTGCTAGATGAGGGGCTGCCGGACTCCCGCCTAGGCGCGGGCGGTGCCCATGTCGCCCTGGCCGCGCTCGCCGCGCTCGCCGCCCTTGCCACCATGACCGCCCTTGCCGCCGGGGCCACGCTTGTCGCCACGGCCAGGCATCGCATCGAAGGCGGCCTGAACGGCATCGGCCTCAGCCTGCGTCAGCGTCCCGTCCGCAACCAAGTCGGCCAGAACCGCGGCGCGATCGGCCTTCATCTCGGCGTGGTGCTCAGCCTTGTTGTCCTCACGATCAGCCTTGAGGGCATCGTGAATAGCGCTCAGGTCATCCCGGGTGACGGTGCCATCGGAAACCAGGTCACGCATGCCACCACGATCAGCGGCGCTGATGGCGTCCGCCTGCGCCTTGGTGATGGTGCCCTTGGCCACGAGATCGGCGAGGACGGCTGCCCGCTCGGCCTTCATCTCCGCCTGATGATCAGCCTTGCTCGCCGCGCGCTCAGCCTTCAGCGCGTCGTGAATTGCCGTCACCTGGGCAGTGGTCAACGTGCCATCGGTCACCAAGGTGGAAAGCGGGCCACGTACGCCGCCGCCCTTGCCCTTGTCATCGGCCTGCGCAGCGACTGCGCCGCCGACCAGGAGGGCTGCACTCGTGCCAAAGGCCACCGTGGCCAGAGCGATCTTGCGTGCCTTCTTCATGTGTCGTCCTTTCGGATGGTCTTCGAGGAGCCAGTCGGCCCCGCGCTCGTCTTGACATGACTATCCGTGACGAACATTGGAGATTGACGCGTGCAGTGTTAGCGCCAGGTAAGGCTTCGCGGGGATTCTCGGAGCAGATTCAGCGCAGCGCGCGGGCGATCTCCCCCGCGGCGCGGGCCACGCGCGGGCCCACTTCACCCTCGGAGAGCTCGCGCAGCGCCAGGACGCTCACGCTCGCCTCGAGTCCGGCCACGCCCGTGATCGGCACGGCAAGTCCATATGCGCCCTGCGGGCCATCCCCCGTCGCCACGACCCACGCAGGGTCAAGGGGACGACCGGCCATCGTGCGGGCCGCAAGAATCGCGCGGCCAGCGGCCCCGTTCTCCAGCGGCTGCCGCGCTCCAGGGCGCACGGCCACATGCAGGTCAGACCGACTGGGCTCCACCACAACTGCCGAGAGGCCATCCGCACCATCGACAACGGTGAGCACAGCCGTCGCGTTCACGGCGTCGGCGAGCAGGCGCAAGGCGGGCAGGGCCGTGTCGCGGACCACGGGTTGGACCTGTCGACCGAACGCGAGAACTCCAAGCCCGAGTCGGCATCGCCCATCCGCCGAACGGCGGATCAGCGCATGCTGTTCCAGGGTGACGACGAGTCGGTACACCACGGTTCGCCCGATACCGAGGGCTGCGGCCAGTTCGGTGACGGTGAGACCCTCCGGGGCCTCCGCCACCACCTCCAGAACTCGCAGCCCTCGGTCGAGGGTCTGAGACGTCTCAGCTGCCATGACGACTCAAGATGCCTTGGTCTTACGCCTTCGCCAACGACTTCACTTGGAAGGCACTCACGATGAACAAGATGCCACTGATGACGGCAAAAAGTCCGAAGACCCATGCCAGCAGTGCGATATCGGCCGGGGTGACGATCAGAATGATGCCCAGAAGCAGGCTCACGATGCCGCCAAAGATGTTCCAGCCGCGTCCTTCCTTGTACTCGCCGGCCTGCATGAGCTGGCTGACGCCGCGGAAGATGAAGCTGATGCCGACGAACAGGGCGAGCAGCCACACGGCGTTGAGCGGTGAGTCCTCAAGCCGGAACCCGCGGAACGCGAAGAGGCCCAGAATGAGCGACAGCACACCGGTGATGAACAGCATTGCCCGCATGCCGCCTGAGAGCCCACGTCCGAAGCCGCGGATGATCTCGAAGATGCCGGAGACGACCAGCCAGATGGCCAGCAGTACGGCGACGACGACGACGGTCTTGCCCGGCCACACCATCACGATGATGCCGATGACGATGCTCAACAGGCCCGTGAAGAGGAGGACTCCCCACGTGCGGCTGAGGGCCTGCAGGCCCTCTTCGTTGACTTCGACAGTCTCCATTGATGCCATGAAAGGTGATCTCCTTCACTGAGCGCACTCTGCGCCCAGCCCCACGATAGGGGTGGATGACCGAATATCGGTCAGGACACGCGAGCGGCCGAGCCCACAAGCGCAGCGTCGAATTCCGGCCCGTCCAGCCACTCATCCGCCAGCTCCTGCGTCTCCCCCGTGGCGTCGAGCGTGGCCAGCACGCCATTCACGCACAGCGAGAGGGGGTTGCCGTCGGCGAACAGCAGCACGAAGGGTGCCTCGCCCGGACCCACCGCAAGGTAGGGATCAGAGGGCACGGAATCGATCCAGTCGTCCGAGCCGTCGCTCGGGATCTGCCCGATAGCGAAATCGACCCGGGTGCCCTCCGCAGGCACACCGGCCGACGCGTCCAGCACCGACCACTTCACCTGCATCGGTGCGAACCCCAGACCCGCGGCGATGGCGTAGGTCAAGGCTGACTCGAATCCTTCACCCGACGACGGCTTGGAGTCATAGAAGTAGGGCTCGGTGTCCACGGAATTGGCACCGACCGTCAACTGACCGGGATTGATGACGGTCAGGCTCTCCATGGAGCACTCGTCCAGGGCGGGCTCAGGGGACGGCAGGAGATCGACGGCATCAGGGGCTGCTGTGGTCGAGCTGCTCGAGGAGTCGTCCGCGGCGCAGGACGCCAGGGCCATCGACGCCACGAGAGCGACAACGGCCCTCGACCACAGGCGACGACGCACGATGGGAGACAAGATCAGGAGTCGCCGCCTGGCGGGAGCTTCGCGTGAATGTCCTTGCAGTCAGGGCAGATCGGGAACTTCTCGGGATCTCGATTGGGAATCCAGACCTTGCCGCACAGCGCCTTGACGGGTGCGCCGGTGACGGCGCTCTCCATGATCTTGGCCTTCTCCACGTAGTGGGCGAAACGCTCGTGGTCCCCGTCATCAGTGGATGACGTGCGCTCTTCGAGCAGAGTGCCCCCGGACAGACCCGGGGTGTCCAGCGGCTCAGTCGTCATCTCTACCATGGCGTCGAGTCTAGGACGAATCTCCTCCTGCATACCCCCTAGGGTATCTGGTAGAGTGATCCCATGACGACTACGAATCTGACTGAGGCTACCTTCTCCGACACCATCCAGGACGGCGGAATCGTCCTCATCGACTTCTGGGCAGCGTGGTGCGGTCCGTGCCGCATGTTCGCCCCCGTCTATGAGACCGTCTCGGAGGCCAACCCGGACATCGTGTTCGGCAAGGTCGATACCGAGGCCGAGCCCGGTCTGGCCGGCGCCTTCGGGATCTCGTCCATTCCCACGCTCATGGTCGTGCGCGACGGAGTCGTGCTGTTCTCGCAGGCCGGCGCCCTCCCCGAGCCAGCCCTCGTCAATCTCGTGCAGGCGGCGCGCGATGTCGACATGGACGAGGTCAAGGCCCAGATTGCCGCTCAGCAGGCGGAACAGGAAGCCGGAGCGACTGTCACCGAGTAGCCGCGCTTCGTTTGGCCGCGCAACGACTGTCAGCGGTTGACCCCGCGTCATGGCCGAAGGCCCGCATTATCGGGACCTTCGGCCATGCTCATCTCGTAGGTCGACGTCCTACCGTGGAAGCAACAAATACGGGAGGACACCATGCCGCAGCAACCACTCGCTCAGGTTCCGGACGACGCCCAGTGGTTCTGGCAGGACCACGGGTCCTGCCGGGAGGCCGACCCCCTGCTGTTCTTCCATCCGCAGAACGAGCGCGGCTCCTCGCGGATCCGACGCGACCGTGCCGCCAAGCTCGTCTGTGCCGCCTGTCCGGTTCGGATGGAGTGCGCCGACTACGCCGTCCGCGCGCGGGAGCCGTACGGAGTCTGGGGTGGACTCTCCGAGGAGGATCGAGAGCGCATCTATGCGCGGCTCGACTCGCGCCACTACCCCCGGGCCAAGGGTGACGGGCTCAGGGCAGCCGGGTCGGATCTTTTCGCGGCGATCTCCCCACGGGCGCTCGGCATCGCGTAGGCGATGCGCAGGGGGACGGCATCGCGTAGGCGATGCGCAGGGGGACGGCATCGCGTAGGCGATGCGCAGGGGGACGGCATCGCGTAGGCGATGCGCAGGGCGACGGCATCGCGTGATCGCGTACCCTTGCGCCGGTGAACCTCACCGGACGTGACTTCCTCAAGGAAGCCGACTTCTCCCCCGCCGAACTGGACGGCCTGCTGAACCTCGCGGCCGAGCTCAAGGCCCAGCGCGCTGCTGGTACGGAGGTGCCTCGCCTGACGGGCAAGCAGCTCGCGCTCATCTTCGAGAAGACATCGACGCGCACCCGAATCTCCTTCGAGGTGGCCATGCGCGACCAGGGCGGTCACGTCACCGTCCTGGATCCGAGTGCCAGCCAGATCGGCCACAAGGAGTCGATCGCTGACACCGCTCGCGTCCTTTCACGAGTCTTCGACGGCATCGAGTACCGGGGCTCAGGGCACGACAAAGTGGAGCAGCTGGCTCACTACTCGGACGTGCCGGTGTTCAACGGCCTCACCGACGAATGGCACCCGACGCAGATGCTCGCGGATTTCCTCACGATGCGGGAGCACGCCGCAGATCCGTCGTCCCCCCTTCGCTATGCCTACGTCGGCGATGCGCGCAGCAATATGGGCAACTCACTGCTCGTCATGGGCACGATGATGGGTGCAGATGTGCGCATCGTTGCTCCCGAGCAGCTGTGGCCGGACGAGAGTGTGCAGGCCATGGCTCGGGAGTTCGCTGCTTCCACGGGAGCCGTCGTCACGCTCACAGACGATCCGGCAGTGGGCCTGCCAGGTGCCGAGTTCGTGCACACCGATGTGTGGGTGTCGATGGGCGAGGCGAAGGAGGTGTGGGCAGAGCGGGTCGCACTGCTGAGCCCCTACCGCGTGGACGCGAGACTGATGGCGATGACAGGTGATCGGTCATCGAAGTTCATGCACTGCCTGCCGGCCTATCACGATCAGAACACGGCCATCGGCCAGCAGATCGCCGCGGATTTCGGTTTCACCGATGGCGTCGAAGTCAGCGATGAGGTGTTCGAGTCACCGGCGAGCATCGTGTTCGACCAGGCGGAGAACCGCATGCACACGATCAAGGCCGTCCTCGTCGCCACCCTGAGCTAACCCCAGCACTGCCGAGAGGCAGTGAATGGTCGTGAAACACGCCCGCACCCGGGCGTTTCACGACCATTCACTGCCTCTCGGCGGACGGGGCGGGTGAAGTCAGGCGGTGGCGAGCCGCTCGCGCAGGGCGGTGAGCTGCGCCTGCATCTCGGCGGGCACGCGATCACCGAACTTCGCGAAGTACTCCTCGGTCAGATCCGCTTCGGCCACCCAGCGCTCGGGATCGATGGCGAACAGTTCAGCCATCTGCTCCGCGGAGACATTGAGGCCCTCCACCGGGATCTCGCCAGCAGCCGGAACCCGACCGATGGGGGTGTCAACCGCCTCGGCCTCGCCCTCGAGCCGACGAATGACCCAGTCGAGGACGCGCGAGTTGTCGCCGAAGCCGGGCCACAGGAACTTGCCGTCGGCATCCTTGCGGAACCAGTTGACCTGGTAGATGCGAGGCAGGTTCTCGGGGGCAGTGAACGTGCCGATCTTCAGCCAGTGACCCCAGTAGTCAGCCATGTTGTAGCCGCAGAACGGCAGCATGGCGAAGGGATCGCGCCGCAGCTGTCCGACACCGCCGACGGCTGCCGCCGTCATCTCGCTGGACACCGTGGCACCCATGAAGACGCCGTGCTCCCAGTCGAAGGACTCCGTGACCAGCGGCACATTGGTGGCACGACGGCCCCCGAAGAGGATCGCCTCGATCGGCACGCCAGCAGGGTCCTCCCAGTTCGGCGCGATCGACGGGCACTGCCCCGCCGGCGCGGTGAACCGGGCATTCGGGTGGCTGGAGGGATCCGCCGATGCCGGCGTCCAGTCGTTGCCCTTCCAGTCGATGAGGTGTGCGGGGGCCTCGTCGGTCAGCCCCTCCCACCAGATGTCGCCGTCGTCGGTGAGGGCGACGTTTGTGTAGATCGAGTTGGCGGTGAGCGTCCGCACGGCGTTGGCATTCGTGGACATGCCGGTGCCCGGAGCGACCCCGAAGAAGCCTGCCTCGGGATTGATCGCGTAGAGCCGTCCGTCCTCGCCGAAGCGCATCCAGGCGATGTCATCGCCGACCGTCTCGACCTTCCAGCCCGGGATAGTGGGCTCGAGCATGGCGAGGTTCGTCTTGCCGCAGGCGGACGGGAACGCACCGGTGATGTAGTGGGACTTCCCCTTCGGAGATGTGAGCTTCAAGATCAGCATGTGCTCGGCCAGCCACCCCTCGTCCCGGGCCATGGCCGAGGCGATGCGCAGGGCGAAGCACTTCTTGCCCAGCAGGGCGTTGCCGCCGTAGCCGGAGCCGTAGGACCAGATCTCGCGGGTCTCCGGGTAGTGGACGATGTACTTCGTGTCATTGCACGGCCACGCGACGTCGTCGCGGCGGTTGCCGTCTGCGTCGACGAGCGGGTAGCCGACCGTGTGCACGGCGGGCACGAACTCGCCGAACTCGCCGATCTCGTCCAGAGCGGCCTGACCCATGCGCGTCATGATGCGCATGTGGACCACGACGTAGGGCGAATCGGTGATCTCGACACCGAGCTGCGAGATGCGTGATCCGAGCGGCCCCATGGAGAAGGGGATGACGTACATCGTGCGACCGCGCATCGCACCGTCGAACAGCCCCTTCATCGTGACCTTCATCTCGGCCGGGTCCATCCAGTTGTTGGTCGGACCGGCATCCTCCTCGCGCTGCGAGCAGATGAACGTGCGGTCCTCGACGCGGGCGACGTCGTTGGGGTCAGAACGCGCGAGGAAGGAGTTCGGGCGGATCTGATCATTGAGTCGCGTGAAGGTCCCGCCATCGACCAGGGTCTGCGTCAGGCGCTCCCACTCGGCGTCGGAGCCGTCGACCCATTCGACGCGATCAGGCTTCGCGAGGGCGGCAATCTCCTCCACCCACTCCAGCAGTTGCTTGTTCTTCGTGGGTGCCTGGTCAAGCCCGGGGACGGTCATGAATCGCTCCGTTGCGATCGAGGTCGCGGCCCTCGTGGCCACGCGATCGACCTAGCATGCACCCGTTTGGGCGTTCTGACATCCCCCAGCGACCATGAAAGCGCTGTCCTGTGACCAAGTGCACAAGCCACGGGGGCCTAGATGTGACTCACCGCACAGGAAGGCCTACCGCCCCTCCACCGCTCGGTCGAGGAGTCGGGCGAATCCACGGGCGCCGGCCGACTTCAGGTGCACCCGATCGGAGTAGAACCATCCCGGATTTCTGGAGGCGAGCCCCTTCCAGTCGACGACGGTGACGCGACTCGAGGGGAAGGACTTGGCGCACGCGCGAATCGTCCGGTTGTTCGACTTCTCCCAGCTGCGCGGCACCGACACCGTCACGAGAAACACGCGGCGCTGCGGACCCGCGTTCTCGACGATCTTGCGGCAGGTCTCCAGCGGGAAGGTCCCGTTGGTGCCCAAGTGAACGATCAGGTTGCGCGGCAGGGTCGAGGACCGCTTGCGCACCATGGCGGGTGCCGAATAGGCCTGACGGCTGACCGTGGCGTTGACGGCGAACCCCCGCTTGCGCAGGGCCGTTCGAGCGCCGAGCATGACTGAGTCCCCGATCGCATATCGATCACCGGTGGTCCTGGCCGCTGGCTCCGCACTGACGCTTGGGGCACTGACGAGGCCGCCGACCAGCGCTATCCCAGCGGTCGCCACGGCGATGCGCAGGAGCCTGAGGTTCACTACCCCATTGCACCATGCTGACGGGCACTCCCGAGGGATCGACCCATGCGCTCAACAACCTCCGTGAGAATGGCCGGCGACGTCGCCATGTTCAGTCGGACGTGCCCATCCCCGCCCGCGCCGAAGGTCGGACCGGCATTCACGGCGATGCGGCCTTCGTCGAGCAGGATCGTCGAGGGGTCGGGTCCGATGTCGTAGGCGCTCAGATCGATCCAAGCAAGGTAGGACGCGGCCGGGGGCACATAGGACGCCTGAGGGACGTGTTCTGCCAGCAGCTCGGCCACGAGCGAGCGATTCGTGTCGATCACGCTCACGACGTGCTCCAGCCAGGGTCCCCCCGATTCATAGGCCGCGACGGATGCGATCACCCCGAGGTGCCCGGCGCCGTAGAGCACCTCCTTCGGCAGTCGCTCGCGGATCGTCGTCGCCGTGCGCTCGGTGCCAATCATCTGCGCGCACTTCAGACCGGGCAGATTCCACGCCTTCGACGCCGACACCAGGCTCACGCACGTCGCGTCGTCGGGTGCAACCGTCAGAAACGGAGTGTGCACTGCTCCCGGCAGGGTCAGGGGCGCGTGGATCTCGTCAGCGATCACCGCAACACCATGCGTGTGCGCGAGCTCGGAGATCTGCTCCAGCTCGCCCCGCGTGGGGACCGTGCCGGTGGGATTGTGCGGGCTGCAGAGCACGTAAGCCGTGACCTCCGGCCGAGCGAAGGCCGCCTCGAGGCCGGCCATGTCCAAGGCGTACTGGCCGCTCGGCGATCGGGTCAGCGGGACGTCCACCACCTGGCGCTCGGCGATGTCACGAATGGTGCTGAAGAACGGCGGATAGACAGGCGTGTTGACCACGACCCCATCGCCCGGGCGTGAAAGCAGCCGGATCGCCCAGTTGACCCCTGACAGCACATCCGAGATGCCGAACACTCGCGACTGCTGCACCTTCCATGACCACGACCGGTGCAGGAACCCCGTGACGGCATCCGCCAGGCCCGCCCCCGACTGGTATCCCGTGTCGGAGCGATCGATCGCCTCATGCAGGGCATCAGCGATCGGCTCGGCGAGCGGGAAGTCCATCTCGGCGACCCATGCCGGGATCACATCCGGTGCGAAGGCTTGGTACTTGGCACTCTGTCTGCGCCGCAGGGTGTGGAGGTCGATCGCGTCGACGTTGAAGGGGACCACGGGCCGATCATGCAGCACGCGTTGCAGTGACGCTGGAGAACCGCCTCAGGCGCAGACTGTTCGAGACGACGAAGACGGACGAGAAGGCCATCGCTGCGCCCGCGACGAGCGGATTCAGCAGCCCGGCCATCGCCAGCGGGATCGCCGCAGCGTTGTAGGCGAACGCCCAGAAGAGGTTGCCCTTGATGATGGCCAGGGTTCGCCGGGACAGGCGCAGCCCGTCGACGGCAGACCGCAGGTCGCCCCGGACGAGCGTGAGGTCCGCCGCCTCGATGGCCACGTCAGTGCCCGTGCCCATGGCCATGCCGAGGTCGGCCTGCGCCAGGGCCGCGGCGTCGTTCACGCCATCGCCGACCATGACCACGATCGCACCTGACTCCTGAAGCCTCTCGACCGTCGCGACCTTCTCCTCCGGCAGCACCCCGGCGATGACGTCGTCGATTCCCACCTCGGCCGCCACCGATCGAGCAGCGGCCTCATGGTCACCGGTGAGCAGAACCGGTCGCAACCCCAGGCCCCGGAGCTCGGTGATCGCCTGCGCGCTTGTCGGCTTGACCGCGTCAGCCACCGAGACGAGCCCGACGATCACTCCATCGGCGGCCACCATCACCACCGAGCGTCCATGTGACTCCTGCTTACGGCGCGCCTCAGCGAGTTCGACGGGCGCACTCAAAGACCATTCGGACGTCAGCCATTCGGGGCGCCCCGCCACCACCGCCACTGCGTCGACGACGCCTTGCACGCCGCGGCCTCCGGAACTCTGAAACGACTCGACCGGTCGGAGGTCGCCAACCATCTCGCGTGCACCTGCGGCCACGGCGACGGCGATGGGGTGCTCGGAGGCGTCCTCGAGCGAGCCGACCCACCGCAGCAGATCGCCGGTGTCGACACCAGGCGCCGCTACCACATCGACCATGGCCATCCGGCCCGTCGTGATCGTGCCCGTCTTGTCGAGCACGATCGTGTCGACCAGTCGTGTGGACTCGAGCACCTGCGGACCCTTGATCAGGATGCCCAGCTGGGCTCCCCTTCCGGTGCCGACGAGCAGCGCGGTCGGAGTGGCCAGGCCGAGGGCACACGGGCAGGCGATGATCAGTACTGCGACGGCCGCAGTGAGGGCCATCTGCACATCCCCGGTGATGAGGAGCCAGCCGATCAAGGTGAGCAGGGCGAGCACCATGACGATCGGCACGAAGACCGACGCCACTCGATCGGCGAGCCGCTGCACGGGGGCCTTGCCCGATTGCGCCTGTTCAACGAGCGCCGTGATGCGGGCGAGCTGGGTGTCCGAGCCCACCCGTGTTGCCTGTACGACGAGTCGACCGCTGACGTTCACCGTCGCGCCGACGACGGCATCATCGACCGTCACCTCAACGGGCACGGGCTCCCCCGTCACCATGCTGGCATCGACGGCAGAGGCTCCCTCGACGACTGCTCCGTCTGTCGCGATCTGCTCACCTGGGCGGACGACGAACAGGTCCCCGACACGCAGGTCGGTGATCGGCACTCGAAGCTCAACGCCGTCGCGGAGCACGGATGCATCCTTGGCGCCGAGGGCTGCCAGTGCACGCAGCGCGTCGCTCGACCGCGCCTTCGCCTTGGCCTCGAAGTACCGTCCCAGAAGGATGAAGACGGTCACCCCGGCGGCCACCTCGAGGTAGATCTCCGGGCCGGAGGAGTCCTCATGGGGCAGGAAGGTGAACGGCATCCGCATGTCTGGCACGCCAGCCCCACCCCACACCAGGGCGTAGACAGACCAAGCGTAGGCGGCCGTGACTCCAACAGAGACGAGGGTGTCCATCGTGGCCGCTCCGTGACGGGCGTTGACCCACGCGGCGCGGTGGAAGGGGTAGGCACCCCACGTCACCACGGGAGTGGCGAGTGCCAGCGACACCCACTGCCAGTAGTCGAACTGCAGAACCGGGACCATGGCCATCGCCACCACGGGGATGGAGAGAATCGCCGTGATGAGAACGCGACGCCGAAGAGCCGCGACATCGTCCATTGCGACCCTGTCATCACCACCGGACAGTGCTGGAAGGGTCGCCGCGTAGCCCGTGGCCTGGACGACCGCGATGGCGTCGTCGACGCTCGTGCCGACGGGAAGGACGACGTGGGCCTTCTCGGTCGCGTAGTTGACCGTCGCCTCGACCCCGGGCATTCGGTTGAGCTTCTTCTCGATGCGCGCCGCGCACGAAGAGCAGGTCATACCCTCGATCTCAAGGTCGACCGTCGATGTCATGGTGGGCCTGCTCCCAAAGCGGACGTAGAGATCTACTCGACGAGTTCGTAGCCGGCTTCGTCGACAGCCGCCCGCATGACCTCCGCGCTCAGTGGCGAGGCACTGGTCACGAGGACGGACGACGCTCCCCCGACCACCAGCTCGATGGTGACGGCCTCAACGACGTCCAGAGCTGACACCTCCTCCGTCACCGCGTGCACGCAGTGGTCGCACGTCATGCCAGTCACGTGGAAGGTTTCACTGCTCATGTCATCAATGTACGCCGGGGTCGAGATCCCTACGCGAGGGAGAGGAAGAGCTTCTCCAGCTCCTCGCGCGTGAGAGGAGCCTCGTCACCCTGCTCCCAGCACTGCTGGAGCCCGTTCGCGACGATCTTGAATCCCGCACGGTCGAGCGCCTTGGACACAGCCGCAAGCTGGGTCACGACGTCGCCGCAGCTGCGCTCGTCCTCGATCATGTGGATGATGCCTTCGAGCTGCCCCTTGGCACGCTTGAGACGCATGAGGATGTCGCGGGTGACGGCGGGATCGGTGTCCATGTCGACAGGATACACCTCTACCCCCCGGGGTATGGTTGCTGCCATGACGCATTCTCATGGCAAGGGAATTCTCGACGAACTCGCTCCCTTAGGACGCGAACTCCGCCGCGCCATACCCGACGTGTACAAGGGCTTCGGAGAACTGCACGGCGCTGCCCTGGCCGAGGGCGTGCTGAGCACCGCCATCAAGGAGCTCATGGCCCTCACGATCGCCGTCGTGGAGAGGTGCGATGGGTGCATCGCCTCGCATGCCCGCGGGGCGGTCAAGGCCGGCGCCACCAGGCAGCAGGCGGCCGAGGCCATCGGTGTCACCTACCTGATGGCCGGCGGCCCTGCCACCGTCTACGGGCCGCGTGCGTACGCAGCCTTCTGCGAGTACTACGACGCGGCGCATCCTGAGGAATCCGCTGACCAGTAGTCCAGCCAGTGCGACACCCGATCGCGGGCTGGCCGCCTACCTGACCACCGCAACGCTCGCCCGGGCCTCGACCAAGGCAGTCGGGCCGGCGATCATCATCGGGGTCATCGCTGCCGGAGGAACGGCCGCGACTGGGTCGTATGTGGTCGCCACGTTGACTGCGGCTGCCGCCATCGGTGGCCCCGTCATGGGGATCCGGATCGACCGAAGCACGGCTCCCAAGGGCGCCTTCCTGGCGACCATGGTCATCATGGCCGCCGGCCTCATCGGCCTGGCCCTTGCGCTGGGAAGGGCTCCCCTCGCGTGGGTCTTCGCCCTGGCGCTCGTGGCCGGACTCGGGACGCCCGTCGTGACCGGTGCGCTGAGTGCGCAGCTGCCATCACTGCTGTCCGCGACCCGACTGCCCCGCGCCTACTCGGCTGACGCTGCCACCTACAGCGTCGCAGCGCTCGTGGCACCGCCTGCCGCCGCAGCGCTCGTGGTCGTCTCCGCCCAGGCACCCCTGTGGCTCACCGCGGCGCTGGTCGTCGGCGCCATCGCCGCGCTCCCCTTCGTGCCGCTTCCGCAACGTCGCACACCCCGGAAGGCATCCGTCCGAGCCGACATTCGCACCGGGATGGATGCCCTGATCCGTCGTCCAGCGCTTCGTCGATCCACAATCCTCACGTCGCTCGGGTTCGCCGCCCAGGCACCCTTCATCGTGCTCGCGCCGGTTCTCGCGATCGAGCGCTTCGACGACCTGGAGCTCACCGCCCTCGTCCTGGGCGCCTTCGCCATCGGTGGCGGGGCCACGGCCGTCTGGTTCACGCTTCGACCCATTACTCGACCTGACCGAGCGATCATCGTCAGCGTTGCGGTGTCGGCCGTGGCGCTGCTGGCCGTCGGCCTCGCACCAACATTGCCCGCCCTGCTGGCCGCGGCCTTCATCTTCGGGGCGGCGGAACCACCCGCCCTGGCGGCCATGTTCCGGGTGCGCGTTCGGGAGACTCCCGCACACGTCCACAGCCAGGTCTTCACCACCGCCGCCACGCTGCGGATCACCGGTTTCGCCATCGTCACGGCACTGAGCGGGTGGCTCCTGGGATGGGGAGTCGCATGGGTCGTGGGCTTCGGGATGCTCGTCCACATCGTTGCCCTGATCGTGGGCGTGGCCACCGGACCGACGCTTCCTCCCCGCCACCACTGGTGGAGCAGAGGATGATCGCTACCCTCGGACCCTATGGCGGCTGATCGAACACCTGGGCGCATTGCGCTGGTGGGCAGCGGGGAGTACCTGCCGGTCATGCACGACATCGAGGAGTGGCTGCTGGCCGATCGTCCGGCCAGATACGTGCAGCTCGCCACCGCGGCCGCTCCCGAGGGAGCTGCCGTCCTCAACTCGTGGCACTGCCTCGGCGCCGAAGCCGCCGAGCGACTGGGCGTGGAGCAGATCGTCATCGACGTGCGGACACGGGCCGATGCCGACGATGCAGAGCACGCCGAGGCCATTGCCGGTGCCGGCCTCATCTACCTCTCCGGAGGCAGCCCGCGACATCTGGCGCGCACACTCGCCGGGACGCGAGTCTGGGCTGCGATCGCGAGCGAGTGGCGGACCGGAGCGTCGCTTGCCGGCTGCAGCGCGGGGGCGATGGCCCTCGGCGGCTACGTCCCCGAGATCAGGCATCCGCGTCAGGGCGGCACCGACGGGCTCGCCGTCCTGCCCGACCTGCGAGTGCTGCCGCACTTCGACAAGTTCAGTCGCTTCATCCCCGATTCGGTCATGCGGCCATTGATCATGCCGGGCAAGGTCGTCGTGGGGATCGACGAGAACACCGCCCTGCTCTCCGAGGGGCCTTCTGCGGACGGGCTGTGGGACTTCCGGTCGCGAGGCATCGGGTCGGCATGGACGATCGAGCACGATCGCAAGCACCGGGTCAACGCGCCGCTTCGCCTGCGGGTGGAGACGTGACGGCAGAGCGCTCCCATCTTGACGTGACCGCGGAGCCCGTCACCCTGCGGCCAGGTATCCGAACCTTCAAGCCTCGTCGCACACGCATCACCCAGCGTGCCGAGCAGGCGCTCGTGGAGTACGCCAGCCTGATCATCGAGATGGGTGATCAGCCCCTCGACCCCGCAACCGTGTGGGGAGCGGACATGCCGTGGGTCGTGGAGATCGGCTTCGGTGATGGACGCGCCACCGCGGCCATGGCCGCCGCGGCTCCCAGCACCGCCCTCCTCGCGATCGATGTCCACACTCCCGGTGTCGGGGAGCTGCTCGCCCAGGTCGGCGACGCCGGGCTCGAGAACGTCCGGGTCATGGAAGCCGACGCCATCACCGTGCTGGAGCGGATGGTGCCTGCCCACTCGCTGACACAGGTGCGGTCCTACTTCCCCGATCCGTGGCCCAAGGCTCGCCATCACAAGCGCCGACTGGTGCAGCCAGCCATCGTCGACCTGATGCACTCGCGGCTCGTGCCCGGGGGCACGTGGCATCTGGCCACCGACTGGGAGGAGTACGCCGTCAGCATTCTGGAGTGCTTCGATCAGGATCCCCACTGGGAAGGTGGTGCCATTCCTCGCCCTGAGGGGCGGCCGATCACGCGCTTTGAACGCCGTGCACTTCGCGACGGACGCACGGTCGTGGATCTGCTGTTCACCGCAACCGGGTGACGCATGTCATCTAGACAGGTGCACAATGGCGACATGTCGACGCTGCCACTGACCCCGTCCCGCCCCCTTGGCCCCACCGACGTTCTCGTCTCACCGCTGTGCTTCGGCGGCAACGTGTTCGGATGGACCGCTGACACCGAGGCCTCGTTCGCCCTGCTGGACGAGTACGTGGCCCAGGGCGGCAACTTCATCGACACCGCCGACGTCTACTCGGAGTGGATTCCCGGCAATGTCGGGGGCGACTCCGAGACGATCATGGGCCAGTGGCTGGCCGCACGCGGTGGTCGCGAGAACCTCATCATCGCCAGCAAGGTCGCGAAGCTCACGGCCCGCAAGGGTCTGGCGCCAGACAACATCCGCGCCGCCCTCCGGGATTCCCTCGATCGGCTGCAGACGGACTACATCGACCTGTACTACGCGCACGAGGACGATGAGAACGTCCCCATGCTCGACTACCTGCAGGCATTCGACGAGCTGGTGAAGTCCGGCACGGTGAAGTACCTCGCCGCATCCAACTTCTCCCCTGAGCGCCTCGCCGAGGCTCTCCGGCTGCAGCGCGAGCACGACCTGTCCCCCTTCATCGCCGTCCAGGACCTCTACAACCTGGTGGAGCGCACGAAGTACGAGGAGACCCTCGCGCCGATCGTGGCCGAGTACCAGCTGTCCTCGCTGCCCTACTACGCCCTCGCCAAGGGCTTCCTCACCGGCAAGTACCGCCCGGGAGTGGAAGTGGACAGCGCCCGCGCCAAGGGTGCCGCGGTCTACCTGGACGAGCGTGGCGAGCGCATTCTCGATGCACTCGACACCGTCGCGGCCGAGCATGATTGCCCGGTTGCTGCCGTGTCACTGGCCTGGCTGCTGACCCGCCCGGGCGTCACCGCACCGGTGGCCAGCGGGCGAACGGTGGAGCAGCTGCGCGACCTGCTGCCCATGGGCACCATTGACCTCTCCGCTGCCGAGGTTGAGCTGCTGAACTCCGTGTCCGCCTGATTCAGGAGGTCGAGCCGGCCCACCCACGCATGGGCTGGCCCGCCACCGGCATGTCCATCACGAACACTGCGCCGGCCTCGGGTGTCGCCGCCCGATCGGCCTTGCTCATGCGGAAGCAGGCCGTCGTGATGACGAGGCGGTCCAGGTCAGGACCCACGAACTCCGGACACGTCACGTTCGGCACCGCCACCCTGATCCGGTCGACAACCTCACCGTAGGGGGAATAGCAGCGCACCTCCCCCTCGCCGAAGAAGGCGACCCAGACATTGCCGTCCCTGTCGACAGCGAGGCCATCGGGCGTTGCGCCGCAATCGCTGACGACCCGTCGATTCGCTGCCCTTCCCGAGCCCGAGTCGTAGTCGAAGGCGAGCAGGACTCCGGGCCGCGTGTCGACGTAGTACATGGTCGATGCGTCCGGTGAGAAGCCGATTCCGTTCGAGACGGTGATGCCCTCCACCACACGCCGCACCGTTCGGTCGGGCTCCACCGCCCAGAGGCACTCCTGCGCCAGGCGATCGTCCAACCGGATGCTGCCGACCAGGAAGCGCCCGACCGGGTCGCAGGCGCCGTCGTTCAGGCGACTCGACTGCCCTGACGGGAGCACATCGATGGCATCAACCCGGGCACCAGCGGCATTCATCACCAGCACCTGCCGCTCGACTGCGACAAGGAACCCGCCGTCATCGGCCGGAGTCACCGAGCCGACCTTCTCGCCGAAGTCCCACATTCGGTCGACGACGAGGGCGTCGTCCGTCAGATCCCCACGGAATACCTGACCCGCCTCGCTGTCCACCCACCACAGCTGGTGACGCACGGAGTCCCAGACCGGCCCCTCGCCCAGATCAAGTCGTTGATCGTTGCCTGACGTCATGCGCGCCTGCACGGATCGTCCTTCCAGGTCGGGCTGAACGCACGTGACTATGCGGGCGGGATGAGCGTGTTCGCGAAGATCTGCCATGCGAGCAGCGACTTCGCCACGAGGCTGAGGACGATGTATGCCTTCTCGCCCTTGACGTAGTCAATGGGGTTCTTCTTGTACTGCAGCCACTGCACGATCGCGAAGCAGTTGAAGAGCAGGAAGATCGTGATGACGATTCCGTAGACGAAGGCTGGCGCAGTCTCCGAGGACTCCCGGCCCGGAGAGAGGATATAGAGCACCAGGATCAGCCACGGCACGATGCCCGCGAAGGATCCGAAGGCGAAGGGAAGCATGTCCCCTGAGCCCGGCTTGACGTACTTCTCCTGGACCCAGCCGAACAGGATCATGGCCGCGTTGACGCCGAAGATCGCCATCAGGGCTGCGGCATTGTCGATCCCCGTGACCTGCGCGATCAGGACGATCATAATGCTCGACGAGATCGAGTACTCGGCCCAGCGGTAGTAGTTGTGCCCGTTAGCCAGCCCCGCGGAGTAGCGCCGGAAGACGCTGGGGACGCTCACCAGGAAGTGGAAGAAGGCACTGAGGAAGAAGAAGAGCGCCACTCCCCAGGCCAGGGGCATGTCGATCAGCACGACCGGCGGCTCCAATGGAGCTCCCGGAGGGCCGGACATGTAGCTGGCAGTGATCGGGATGGAGAAGTCGCTGCTCAAGGCAACGATCACCAAGCCCTGAATCAGGTGGGCAAAGCCGACCACGATGTTCCAGGTACGCAGGTTGCGCATTCGGGATGCGAGGTCCTTGGTGGCGGTGGGTGTCTCCATTGCTACGTCCTTCCAGGCACCGACATCGGCAAGATCGCGATGGTCTGATCCTAGAGTGACGCACAATGCCCTGATGGTGTGGGACATCGGACGATGTTCCGGATGTCGACCGGCCCCGGATCGGTGCGCAGGCGCTACTTTCGACCAGTGACCCGCGACGAGGACGATGACACGGAGGGCCAGCCCGACATCCGCTGCCTGGACCGTCGCACCGTCTACGAGAACCCGTGGATGACGCTCACCGAGGACGTTGTCGAGCGACGCGACGGCTCCACCGGGATCTATGGCGTGGTTCGGAGTCGGGACTTCTCGCTGATCGTGCCCTTCGACGGCGTGCACTTCCATCTCGTCGAGCAGTACCGCTACCCGGTTGAGCAGCGCCTCTGGGAGTTCCCTCAGGGAGCCGTCGTCGATCCACCCGGTCTGACCCCCCGCGAGGCCGCAGCAGTCGAGCTTCAGGAAGAGGCCGGTCTCGTGGCCGACACCTGGACCCATCTGGGGTTCCTGCATGCCGGCTACGGGCGTTCGTCCAGTGGCTTCGATGTCTTCCTCGCGACGGACCTGTCGCCGGTGCCGACCAGCCGAGAGATCGAAGAGCAGGACATGCGCTGCGGGACGTTCACCGAGGACGAGGTCTGGCAGTTGATCAGCCGCGGCCTGATGACTGACTCACATTCCGTCGCGGCCCTGGCTCTCCTAGATCGGTACATGAGGCGAGTCGCGCACTGATAGGTCAGCCAACCTGCGTTTCGGACTCCACTTCCGCGAGCGCTCCTCCACCAGACCTCTTCGCGCGATAGCAGGCCTCATCCGCACCCCTGATGATGTCGTCGATGCCGTCCCTGCGGTGCGGCGTGATCGTCGCCACGCCGATGCTCGCGCCGACGGAGAAGTCTCGACCATCACGATGCATCCTCAGGGAATCGACTTCACGAGCCAGTGTCTCGGCAATGCGCAGGGCCAGTGCGGGCTGACAGTCATTCAGAATGATTGCGAATTCATCCCCGCCTACCCTCGTAACCGTGTCTCGGCTTCGCACGCCTTCGGTGAGCACTCCCGCAACAGTGCAGAGCATCTCATCGCCGGCTTCATGGCCACCCTCGTCATTCACGGCCTTGAATCGGTCAAGATCCATGAACAATAGGGCCGATGCTGTGCCCTCGGTGTCGGCCCGATTCTTCACCGCCTCCAGGTGCCGGAGGAACGCGCGGCGATTCGACAGCCCCGTCAACGGATCCGTGTTCGCCTGCTGGTTGAAGTGCCGAGCATGTCGCGCCGCCTGTCGCTCCATGCCGGTGACAAGGAGGACGAAGGCCTGCAGCAGCGTGAGAATGATGAGTCCGACGACGTCGATCACCAGTGGCTGAGTCAAGTTCAATCGAGTGACGGAACCGCTGGTGGGGGTGACCTCGAGCAGCCACGTGCGTCCGTAGACCTCGAACTCCTCACTGAAGGCGACTGGCTCAGCACTCGTGAGGTCGATGGCCTCCGGTGTGATTGCAGTGCGCATTGCGACGGGGATCTGACTGTCGGTAACCGTGGTGTCGATGAGAGCGATGTCGAACGCGTTCCATGCCGGCCCCGAGAACGTCCCCGTCAGCAGGTCTCCCAGTCGATAGGCGCCGACGACGAATCCGCGCAGGCCATCCGCGCCTGAGGGCACGTCGGCATTCATCGCCCCCGTGTCGTACACCGGCGCGAGTGCCAGCATGCCCTTCTGCTGATCCGAGTCCTGAACCAGATCGATGGGTGCCGTTGCCGATGGCAGTCCCAGTTCCCGCGCCCGGTCAATGGCGAAGCGGCGCACAGCATTGGAGTTGATGTCGAAACCGAGTGCGGCCTCATTCTCCGAACGCGGCTCGATGTAGGCAACGGCCACGTACTCGTCTCTTTCCAGAGCCGGGATCAGGTTCCCCTCGGAGTCACGCTCAGTGATGGTGTAGCCATCGAGACCCTGCTGGCTTCGCTGGTATGCCTCGAAGTCCGCCACCTCATCCAGCGGGATGATCGGATTCCACGACAGAGCCTGAAGACTCGGGTATCTCGCGAGTGCACTTGCGGTGTACGTCGCGAATTCGTCGGCACTCACCTCCTCGGAGGACTCGAAAAAGCTGCCGAGGCCTTCGAGCACCTCCTGATGCCTGTTGACATTGCGCTCCAAGAGTGCAGCCGCCTCCTGCGCGACCGCCGCGTTCTCAGCCTCGCGGTAGGCCTCCTGCTGGTGATGGGACTGAGCGAAGAAGCCAGCGAAGAGGAGCACCCCGACAAGGGACGGCAGAGCCACCCGGATGCGCCTGCCATTCCATACGGCGTCCTGGCTGGGGATCATCATGAGCACCAGCGGAGCGAAGATGATGGTGCCGATGGCGTCCCCGGCCCACCACAGTCCCCAGACCGTCCAGGCACGGTCGAAGCTGATGAGGCCGGCCGTCACCTGGGCCACCGTGGCGACAGACGCGTTCACCAGGGACCCAACCGGGCCAGCCAGCAGCAGGAAGGTGATGATCTCGCGGCCGCGCGCCAGTGCGGCATCTGGTCCCACCGCGCCCTTGACGATCGTCGCCGCGAACCACGCCTGAATCGCCGCACCCAGAGCGACCACGGCCGCGGCGATCAGGGCATCCGAGGAAAGGGATTCCTGACGGAGGAGCGTGACGGTGTTGGAGAGCAGGGAGCCCAGGAGAACGGCGGGCATGAGCCGCCATCCCCATGCGTAGACGGCCGCGAAGGCGAGGCCCGCCGCGGGCCACACCGGAGAGGCAAGCCCGGCGGACTGACCGACCGACAGAGTCAGCGCACCGAGTGCCGCATAGGCGACCATGACGAGGGCAGACAGCCCGATGAGCCGCAGCCCAGCCGGAGCCTCGTCGACCGACTCTCCCTGTGCCATGTCCTACCCCCGTAGACCGCCTAACTTCAGCATACGTATCGGACGGGATGGTGTCCTGCACTAGGCAGACGAGGGCATGATCTCCAGGAGAAGCGCAGCGATTCGCCGCCTGATCTCGTCGCGAATCGGCCGGACGGCCTCGACCCCCTGTCCTGCCGGGTCTTCCAGCACCCAGTCCTCGTAGCGGGTTCCCGGATACCACGTGCAGGTGTCGCCACAGCCCATGGTGATGACGACATCGGAGATCTCTACTGCCTCATCGGTCAGGATCTTGGGCTGTTCGGCACGGATGTCGATGCCCTCCTCGAGCATGGCCTCGACGACTGCCGGGTTCAAGGACTCGGCTGGGGCAGAACCCGCCGAGCGCACCTCCACCGCGCCATCGGACAAGTACCTGAGGTAGCCCGCGGCCATCTGCGATCGACCCGCATTGTGGACGCACACGAACAGGACGGACGGACGCTCAGTCATGCGTTCTCCTTGGTACGAATCGTTCGCTCAGGCTGCCACGTCCACTTGCGACGCAGCCACAGGGATACGTAGACGAGCGCGACGAGCGCAGGCACTTCGATCAGCGGCCCGATCACGCCGGTCAGCGCCTGCCCGCTCGTCACACCCCAGACTCCGATCGACACGGCTATGGCGAGCTCGAAGTTGTTCCCCGCGGCCGTGAAGGCCACCGTGGTTGATCGGGAGTAGGGAAGCTTCAGGGCGTGACCTGCCCCCATGGAAATGAACCACATGATGACGAAGTAGATGAGGAGTGGGACGGCGATCAGCACGACGCTTCCAGGATCGGAGGTGATGGCATCGCCCTGAAGAGCGAACATGACCACGATCGTGAAGAGCAGCCCATACAGCGCGATGGGAGCGATACGCGGGCTGAACTTCGTGTCGTACCAGACCTCCCCCTTACGAGCGACTCCCACACGGCGGGTGAAATAGCCCAGTGCCAGCGGAATGCCGAGGAAGATCAGCACTGCCTTGGTGATGTCCCACGTGGAGAAGGCCACGTCCTGGGTGTCGAGACCGAGCCACCCCGGAAGGATCGCAAGGTAGAAGGTGCCGAGCAGGGCGTAGGCGAGGATCTGGAAGACGGAGTTGACCGCAACGAGGAGCGCGCCCGCCTCGCGGTCTCCGCACGCGAGGTCGTTCCAGATCAGAACCATGGCGATGCACCGAGCCAGCCCGATCACGATGAGCCCCGTGCGGAAGGCTGGGTAGTCGGCGAGGAACGTCCACGCAAGGACGAACATCAGCAGCGGGCCCACCAGCCAGTTCAGCAGCAGGGACAGCCAGAGCATGCGCCGATCTCCGGCGAGGTGGCCGATCTCCTCGTACTTCACGCGTGCGAGGACCGGGTACATCATCGCGAACAGGCCAATGGCGATCAGGAGGCTCGTGTCATCGATCTTGACGGCGTCCAACGCCCCCTGCAGTCCGGGAACCACGCGACCCAGCAGGAGACCGAGGGCCATGGCCAGCACGATCCACAGCGGCAGGAAGCGGTCCAGAGTGGAGAGCTTTCGGAGAACCTGCGACTCCTCCACGTCCACCGGGGCGCTCATGGCGCGGCGGGGGTGCAGCAGGCACTGCCTTCTGGGGCCCGGGTAAGGAGACTTCCCCCGGGGCCGCTCGGATTCAGCGGGTCGTCGTCCTTGACGACGTACCACTCCCATGGCGCACCAGCGGGGTCGTGCACCCACACCTTGTCCTGCAGGGCAAAGCAGCAGGTGGTGTCCGCCTCGACATACGTGGCGAGTCCGTCGGATGCCAGACGCGCGGTGGCCTGGTCGACCTCCTCGGCCGAGAACACCTCCACCCCGAGGTGGTTCAAGGCCCCCGCAGCTCCATGGCCACGGTCACCTTCTGGGACCTCGATCAGCACCAGCTTCAACGGCGGGTCGATCACCTCGAAGTTCGCATATCCCGCACGCTGCTTGTGGGGCTCGACGCCGAAGAGGGTGGAGTAGAAGGCGATGCTCTCCTCGAGGTCGGCGACATTCAGGGCAAGTTGTACTCGGGACATAGTCACTCCAGATCGATGAATATCGATGTGGACGTTACCATCTATATCGACTACTGTCGATATAGATCACATGGTTCGTGAACCACGACAGCCGGGAGGGAACTCATGACGACATCCGTGCGACAGGCGCTGCCCCTCGCCGATTCCGCCGGCCCCGCATGCTGCCCAACAGGACTCGCTCAGCCGATCGACCGCGCAACCGCAGAGGAGCTCGCGGTCCTGCTCAAGGCAGTAGCGGACCCGGCCAGACTCCAGGTGCTTGCACTCCTGCGCTCGCTCGACAACTGCGAGGCATGCGTATGCGACCTCACCGAGCCCCTCGGCCTGTCCCAGGGCACCGTGTCCCACCACCTGAAGGTTCTGGTGGACGCCGGGATCCTCGCGCGTGAGAAGCGCGGCTACTGGACCTGGTACTCGATCATCCCGTCACGACTGACGGAACTTGCCGCGATTCTGGTGTGACCGCGAGTGAGACCGGTTCGGAGCGCCGGCTCCAGCCTTGGAATGAGGGCGTCGCGCGTAGGGCTTCTTGGGCCGCGCGTCACGAACGGGCTTCGGCTTCCACGGGATGCCCGAAGGCTCCTGCGAGCCGGTCACGCGACGCAAGTCGTCGTCACCTGGCCGAACACGCGACACGGCAGCCTCGACGCCCGCGCGCTTGGTCAGTGACGCGACCGCGCGCTGCTGCTTCGGATAGGCCAACGTCACGACGGTGCCGGAGTCACCCGCGCGCGCAGTACGACCTGCGCGGTGCGTGTAGTCCTTGGGATCGGTCGGCGCGTCAACGTGCACGACGAGACTGACGCCATCGACGTGAATGCCTCGAGCCGCCACGTCCGTCGCCACCAGAGTCGGCGTGATGCCATTGCGGAAGTCGTTCAGCGTCCGCGTGCGCACGGCCTGCGACTTGCCTCCGTGGAGCGCACCGACGGGCACGCCCTGCTCAGCAAGCTGCTCCGCGAGCTTGTCCACGCCGCGCTGCGTGCGAACGAAGAAGATCGTCCGACCATCGCGTGCCGCAATCTGCGCGGTGACCGCATTCTTGTCAGCGGGGTGCACGACGAGCACGTGGTGATCCATCGTGGTGACCGCATCAGTGATGGGGCCGGTGGAGTGCTCGGCAGGGTCGCGCAGGTAGCGCTTGACCAGGGTGTCGACGCCGTTGTCGAGGGTCGCGCTGAACAGCAGGCGCTGCCCCTTCGGCTTCGTCGCGTCGAGGATCTGCTTGACGACGGGCAGGAAGCCCATGTCGGCCATCTGGTCGGCCTCGTCGAGGACGACAACCTCAGTGGCGGAGAGATCAACAGCGCCCCGCTCCATGAGATCGATGAGCCGACCTGGCGTGGCAACGAGAATCGGCACACCGCGCTCGAGCGCCCGAAGCTGCTGGGCGTAGGGCATTCCGCCCGCAATGAGGCGCGTGCGCAGTTGCACGCGCATGGCCAGCGGGCTCAGCGTGTCACTCACCTGCATCGCGAGCTCACGAGTCGGCACAAGCACGAGACCAAGCGGCTTGCCCGGCTCCGCCTTCCACCCGGCGAGCCGGGTCAGGAGGGCAAGGCCGAAGGCGAGCGTCTTGCCCGATCCCGTGCGACCGCGGCCGAGGATGTCTCGGCCGGCAATGGCGTCCGGCAGCGTTGCCGTCTGGATCGGGAAGGGCTCAGTGATGCCATCGCTCTTCAGCGCAGCAGCAAGGGCAGGGGCGACGCCAAGGGCGTCAAAAGACAAGGGGGTAGACATGATCCATTCCATTCAAGACGTTAGGCGTGTCTTGAAGGAGACCAGAAACTGTCGCAGTAAAACCAAGACTCGCGAAGAGTGATGTGCTAACGGTACGGCACAAAGTCCCAGACACGAAATCGTGCCGTGCGCGCAGCGCGGGCCACTACGACTGCTGCGCGGCATGCCTTCCCGAGATGTAGCCGAAGGTCATGCCGGGACCAAGCGTGCCGCCCGCCCCGCCGTAGACGCCGGCCGTCGACGACGACATCGCGTTGCTGCAGACGTAGAGCCCCTCGATCGGATGATCGTCCCAGTCAATGACCTGGCCGTTCGCATTTGCACGGGGACCTCCGCAGGTGCCGAGCACCCCTGACTCCATCTGCACGGCATAGAACGGGCCGTTCTCGATCGGCCCGAGGGTCCGGTAGACACCATCGAAATCCTTGTCACCCCAGAACTGGTCGTAGGTGTTGTCTCCGCGACCGAACTCAGTGTCCTGACCGTTGGCCACATCCTTGTTGAAGGCCTCAACCGTCTCCGTCAAGACCTTGCCATCGATCCCGATCCTGCTACCGAGTTCCTCGATGGTGTCAGCCGTGACAGCCCAACTCGGGACGACGCCCTTGGCGGTGGCATTGAAGAAGCGGTACTTGTCGACGTACGTCTGGTCGACCACGATCCAGAACGGCAGGTTCACGTAATCATGGGTGTTCGCGTCGAAGTTGTGTAGAACAGGCCCGATGGCGTTGTAGTTGGTTGCCTCGTTGACGAACCGCTTCGCCGATCGATTGACGAGGATCGAGCGCGGACGCGTCCGCTCAGAGTTGCCGATCAGGTAGTTCGCCTTGCCGCGACCGTGAGCCGCCATCTCCTGGCTGGACTGCAGCCACCATGACTTGCCCATGTTGCCCAGGCTCGCTCCGACCTCCATGGCCATCAGGAGCCCGTCACCCTCACATTCGGGCACGCTGACCGGTCCCGTCATAGGTCCGCGCAGGAAGGAGTGCACGAGCTTGTCGTTCCACTCGAATCCGCCCGTCGCGATGATGACACCCTTGCGGGCCTTGATGCGGATCTCCTTGCCCTCCTCCTCGGTCACGATGCCGACGACGCGGCGACCCTCAGTGATGAGGCGGCGAGCACGCGACTCGCGATGCAGCGGGATACCGCGATCCAGAACGCCCTTCAGCAGCGAGCCGATCAGCGCTTGGCCCTGACCGCGGCAGTCGCGCTCCTCGCGGTCGGCCAGAACCTCCTCGGGCAGGCTTGGCGTGTAGTAGTCCTCGATCATCGACGTGCGACGAGGCCACCCGGTCTTGGGCGGGTTCACCCACTTCGCCCAGGAACCGAGTTCAGTGAAGGGGAAGACATCGTTGTCGAGGGACCTGCTGCCGTACTCCTTGGCGCCGGGCGCCCACGACTGGTAGTCGGGGAAACCCTCGAACAGTCGCAGTCGCACCGGAGTCCGCTCCTCGAACCACCGGAGCATCTCGGGACCCTGTTCGAGGAATGCCCCCAGAGTCTCCGGGTCGAGGTGGCCGTCATCGGCCAGGCCGTCCAAGTACTCCACGACCTCGTCGTAGGAGTCCTCGACACCGAGGGGCTCCTGCTGGTCGTTCATGGGGATCCAGAGCATTCCGCCCGACATCGCGGACGTGCCGCCGACCATTCCGAACTTCTCGAGGATCAGGACGTCCTTCGCGCCGAAGTCATGGGCGGCCATCGCGGCGGTGAGCCCAGCACCTCCCGTGCCCAGGACGACGACGTCGACCTCCAGATCGAATTCGCTCGCCTGCTCAGCCATCTCTTCTCCTCGGGTCATGCGTCACCGATCCTCGTTAGGGCGGTCTCGATGTGTCGATGTGTCGTCCGCCAGACCCTACCCCGACCACGGTCCTTTGAGAAGCCACTTGGCATGTTATGCATGCCATATGGCATGTTTGCTAGGCGGTCGAGCATCCGCGGAGCACAATGGGCCCATGCCCGTACTCGTCGACCGTGCGAAGACTCGTGACCAGATCGCCGAACTGGCCGCCGGGATCGTGGCTCGCGAGGGACTGCATGCCCTCACCATGCGTCGCCTGGCGACCGAGGCCGGCACGAGCCGGGCCATCGTCAGCACCTACTTCGCTGACATGCGTGACCTCGTTCTTGCGACCTTCCAGTGGGTCTCAGCCCGGCAGGTTCAGCGCATCGAAGCGGCCGAGGCTGCGGGTCTGGGGCTGGAGGGGTGTGTCGAAGCCCTGCTCCCGCTCGATCATGAGCGCCTCGCCGACTGGCGCGTCACCATCGCCTTCCTCGGCTATGCGGTCGCTGACGCCGAACTCGCCGCAATCGAGCGTCATCGCATCGATGGTGCCGTGGAGCGGTTCACCCACGTGCTGATGAAGCAGGGCTCCTCGGCCAAGCCCACTGCCACGGATCGGCGCGAGGCCAAGAGGATCGTCTCAGCGCTGCTGGGCGTCGCGATCGATCATTCCTTCGACCCATCCGCGCATGCCCAGCCCCGCCTCAGCCGTGTGATGGTCGGCCGCGTCTTGGCCCGCGACACCGATGCCTCGCGTCGGTAGTCGCGCGGCCAAGCCGGTCAAGCAACACACGTCAGGGTCAATTCACCTGCTGCAGGAGCCCTCCTGCGCCCCGGCCGGTCAACCGGACTTGCGACGAAACTCCCGCTTGCCGCCTTCACGGTCGGCGTGCTCTTGGACCTTGCCCTCAGTCGGCGCACTGCCGTGGGGGGTGTTCTTGGACGACTTGCTGTTCTTCGCCTCAAGGGCCTTGCGCATCTGCTCCTTGACGTCTTCGTTGTCAGCCATGGGGGCAGTGTGTCACGCGCACAAAGCTCAAGTCCCGTCACGCACCAAGGCTGGCGATGACATTCTCGACCGTCGTCACGGAGGCGAACTCGCCGTGCAGACTGGCCGCCGTCGCCCGGGAGAGATCCTCGGCCGCAACCACGATGCCGTCCGGTCCCACCCGATCGAAGGTGTGGGTCGCGTCGAGGACGAACGTGACCTCGTAGCCGAGATTCCCGGCCATGCGGGCAGTGGTCTCGCAGCAGTGATTCGTCGTGATTCCGCAGATCACCACCTGGGTGATCCCGGCGCCTCGGAGCCACGAGTCGAGGTCCGGCTCGCCATAGAACGCGGAGTTGACCGACTTTGTCACCAGGAGATCGTGTGGGCCGTCGATGCCGTCGAGGAAGGCATTGCCCTGCTGGCCCGGTCGCAGCGGCGAGTCGGGCGAGGTTGAGTCGTGGCGCACCAGGACGACGGGCAGGTTTCTCGATCGCCAGGCTCGAAGAAGGCGGCGGATGCCCTCTTCACAGGCGGGATTGTCGCGGCGCCCCCATCGGGGATCGGCAAACCCCTGCTGGGCATCGATGACGAGAAGAGCCGCTCCGGTTGCCACGCCGTCAGAGTACGCAGGCGTCCGTTTTCCTCCGCCCAGCCGGCCTAAGATCAGCCAATTTGTGAGAAATTCTCAGAAATCTGCGAAAGCGGTTAGGCAAATCGGCCGCCGTAGGGAACACTTAGAGCAGGTAAAGGCTTGTCAGCGCTAGATCCCCAGAGGACGAGGGCTCGATACGGCTTCACCGCGTGGCAGACAAACCGTCTGCCACGGCACTCGTTAAGGAGATTTAGCACCATGGCACAAGGCACCGTTAAGTGGTTCAACGCAGAAAAGGGCTTCGGCTTCATCGAGCAGGCTGACGGCGGACCGGACGTTTTCGTCCACTACTCCGCTATCGACTCCGATGGCTACCGCTCGCTCGACGAGAACCAGACCGTCGAATTCGACATCACCCAGGGCCCCAAGGGTCCCCAGGCTGACAAGGTTCGCGTCGTCTGACCACGAACTTCGAATAACAAGAAGGGCCCGACCAGACGGTCGGGCCCTTCTTGCATTCGCCGAGTCATTCACACTGGAGGCATCCGCGCGTCTTCCCGCTGAGCATCGTCCCTCCAGTGGTTCGGCGCACATTCAGCGTCATCGAACGAGTTACGAGAAGACCGCAAACAGCAGGCCCGCAGCTACCGCCACGGTGATGATGGCTACCAACCCCCGATAGAGGGCCCATGGTGCCTTGATGAATTCCTGGCTGATCGCGAGCTGGCGATCAGCTTCTGCGATGCCCTTGGTGCTGGCTTGCACATCCTTGATGGCTGAGTCATTCCACAGCCACAACAAGAAGTTCATGCCGACGATGATGATGGCGAATGCCACCTGAACCCCGTTGGACCCACTACTGCCCACGACATCATTCGCGAGGGCGACAATGCCCAAGAGCAGCACATTCGCGAAGACGAAGAACCCGAAGCCGACGAGGACATCACGCTGCCGAACTGCTCCCCAGAAGGTGTTGTGATCAGACATTTCCTATTTCCTCACTGTTATTTGGCGGATGTGGACGGAAGTGCCTAGGCCGATGCGGATGCATCGACGCTGACGGGCTTTTGCCTCCAGTTCGTGATGCAGGCAACCAGCGTGACGATCGCCAAAGCCAGGATGATGAAGAATTGCCATGGCGGTCCGCCGGCGCTCTGCCCGTAGTCGTAGGTGACACCAAGGTAGGTAGCCACCACCAATTGGCTGAGTAACACGGTGACGATGGCAACGACACCGACCCGCGCAAGACTGTGACCACTCACCAAGAGGGATATCACGATGATGGCGGCGCCCCACAAAGCTACGTTCAGCACCCACACAACCTCGACCGACGCGGCAATGTCCAGGGTTCGTCCCGTCAGGTCAACCCCATCCCATTGCTTGGACGCTTCGCTCTCAACCGAACCGATTCCACTGAGTGATCCGATGAGCAAGAAGATGCCAAACATGATCAACCAGAAACGCACATTAAGGAATTTCACGATTTCGCTCCATCGCTAGCAGTTGGCGAAGATTTCGAACGTGACAGGTCCGACAATGCCGGCAGCTTTCAGCATTTCCTGCATATCCGCCTGCTGCGCCATCGCCAGGAATCCTTCTGCAGCCTCCCGAGTCCCGAACTCATGCAGGACGACGATGTCGTTGCCGTCGGCCACGGCTCTTAGGCCAGCTTCGCGGGTGACGCCGAGCGCCGCGAGTTCTCCGCGCTGGGCCTCGTAGAGAGCCATCCACTTGTCGAAATCTTCAATCTTGTGCCTGGCCAGCAGAGTGAACATGTCCAAATTCCTTTCGAGGAGGCCGAAGAAGGGCCTAGGGCGTTGGGGCGAACAACGCGGACATATCCGAGACGCCCCAATGTGCGACCAACTGCCCGTCACGCCATTCGAGAACATCGGCGAACGGCATGCGCACCTGTTGCCCGTGCCCTGCCATACCCATCATTTCGCCTGTGAAGGTGCCGACGAAAGCACCGAAGGCAGCTACCTTGTTGCCTTCCTCCACCATCATGTCGACCTCGACGCGTATATCCGGCATACCACCTTTCATCATGCCGAACATCACTCGTGCCAGCTCTCGGCCTTCTGCATCAATCCCCGGGATTGTGTCGTGTTCGACGAAATCAACCGCGAAGTACTTGTCCACCATCGCATCAACATCGTCCGTGGCCGACATCTCGGCGTATACCTTCTTCATCAGGTCCTTGAGCTCGGACATTCATGTCTCCGTTGCTATGAAGGGGCAATCGACTCGACTCATTCATGTGTGTCGCTTGAAGACTAAGGACACGATTAGAGGACGGTCTTGTATGAAACGATCATCTCTAGGCAGCAAGAACACGCGGTGTTTACGCAGGCAATTTCTCGAAGAAGAGAGTGTCGATACCGACCTTTGACGCCGCGCGATATGCAGACGGGGTTAGTCCTGAGAATTCCTTGAAGCTGTGAGTGAAATGCGACTGGTCGTGATACCCGCATTCCGCTGCCACCTCGGCCAGATTGAGCTCAGGTGCCTGCATGCGACCGAGGGCGTCACGGAAGCGAAAGAGTGCCTCATAGCGATTCAGGGTGGTCCCCAACCAGATTTTCGCCAATCGATTCATGTGCACTGACGAGTAGCCGGACTTGTCTATCAGAGTCTTTGTCATCCAGAAGGGATCCGCTTCCCGCAATACATGCTGTCCATGACGCGTGAAGGACACGAACGGGGGAATCTCCGATTGAGCACGTAGGCGCTGCAGCAGGTAACTTTCCAGGAACCCAGCACGTTCAGAGAACGACGGCAGCGAGTTCAGTTTGTCCTCGATCATCGCCAGATCACCGTGAATCATGGTTGGTTCGATAGTCCGGTTGTGCACCTCAAAGGCCGGAATTCCGAAAAGCATTTTCGCCGCGATCGGAGACATCATCACGATGACTGCGCGCGCCTTCGGCGCTATCACCACTTGTGGCTTGGTCTGCGCCCCAAACAGCAGTGAGAAAGTGTTCCGGGACCCCCGCTCCGAGGCAGCATCATCGCCCATGTAGAAGCCCTCGACTCTGGCCCCGTCAAGGAAAGTTGGTGGCCGCTAACTCCGATCAGTGATGCCGCATCTGGAAGTGCGCGGCTACCAGATTCCTGCATCGCGATCCCCGAGGCAGTAATACATGCTGTTGTCGCGAGAATACGTCGGTCGATTCGACATGCGTGCGGCTGTTTCATCACCGCGACTGCGGTACGCGTAGCACCATTGCAGATCAATCTCGACGCTAATCAGGTCGGACCCCGCGAGCGGGGGCGGACCTTGCTTTGCTGTGAACTCGGGAAGGAAGATCGGCCGCTCGCGAGCTTCAACCAGTTCCGGGATAGCGGACGCGTCAGGCTGATCTTTGTCCAGAAGCCCGTATGCGGACTCACCTTCGATCAAGATCGCCTGGTCGCGAAGCATCCGAGTGAACACTGGCTCGAGGAAGGATCCCCCTGTTTGACGGACAAGACTCGCCTCTCGATCCATGCATGGGCGAGTGATGCACACCTTCTCTCGGTGCGTAACAAGCGCCGGGGGCTGATCACCTGAGATGTTGGAGCCACCTGGGCACTCGATAGCGCGAGAGCCACTGTTCTCATCTCCAGAAGTGGTTCCCGCGCAACGAGAGGAGGCACTGGTTCCGTTAACTCGATAGATGAGCAAACCTTCCTGAGATGCACCGTCCAGGCCCGAAGTTGCGTCCCGATTCATACGGAACTCCATAACGGTTGCCTCATCCTCTGCGGTTCGGACGATGACGAGTTTGTATAGGCCGTAGTTGGGGGAGAGATCGTCGATCGATCTGAGG
>Ga0181554_1000021_pt1 | contig 132544 bp, 133 predicted proteins | sample 011ome_16_FD_145602 | JGI IMG/M metagenome (GOLD analysis project Ga0181554, IMG submission 145602) | Coastal salt marsh microbial communities from the Groves Creek Marsh, Skidaway Island, Georgia - 011503CT metaG (spades assembly) | ecosystem: Environmental > Aquatic > Marine > Intertidal... | reverse complement strand
GTTCGGCTTGATGACAAAACTACGCGATCGGCGGTTAAAACAGTCCCACCTGCTAACCGTCCGCCCCACTAAGCAAGACGAGGTAATCACAAAACCGAAATCACGTTCGATGGTTGCATGATCGGGATTGGGCGGTTCCCCACCGCCAGTCCATCAATTTTTCCCAACTCATGCCAGATCGTGACACACGCACCACGACGAACCCTGCTACTCCCGATTGTGCAGCCAAGGGTTTGCGTGGTGCGTGACTTATTTGATCGACGCAATTATGCGTTTGCGGTGATGTGCGACAATGCCTCAAGCACCAGTTCAGGACCCGACCTATGCGCCCGTTCCGACAACACACGCCGCCACATCCGTGCGCCGGGGCGACCCGTGAACAACCCCAACATATGACGTGTGACTTGGTTTAATCGCCCCCCAGATGACACATGGTCTTGGATATAGGGCATCATATTATGCACAACGGTGGTGGGGTCGCTGTCAGCACCCTGCCCGTAAATGGCCGTATCTGCACGGCACAAAATAACACTGGGGGTATGATAGGCCGCGCGCCCAATCATGACCCCATCCAATCCTTGATCTAACAGGTGTTGGGCCAGATCCAAATCGGCAATTCCACCATTTATCGAAATATGCAGATCTGGAAATTGCTGTTTCATTGTATGGATCAAATCATAATCCAATGGCGGGATATCACGGTTTTCTTTGGGGCTTAGGCCCTGCAACCAGGCTTTGCGGGCGTGGATTGTGAACCGTCGCACGCCGGCATCACTGACGCGTTGTAAAAAATCAGGCAGCACCACATATGGATCCTGATCATCGACACCAATACGGCATTTCACGGTCACCTCGGCCGATTGTGCGGCAATCATCGCGGCACAACATTCAGCCACAACATCCGGCGATTTCATCAATATCGCGCCAAAGGTGCCCGATTGCACACGATCCGATGGGCAACCAACATTCAGATTGATTTCGTCATATCCCCATTCGTTGCCCATAACGGCCGCCTGTGCCAATTCGGCAGGGTCTGATCCGCCCAGCTGCAATGCGATTGGGTGTTCTTGGGGCGAATAATCCAACAAATGCGTTGCACCACCGCGCACCAATGCAGGTGCAGTCACCATTTCGGTGTACAACAACGTATGACGGCTTAGCTGGCGGTGTAACACCCGACAGTGGCGATCGGTCCAATCCATCATCGGTGCAACAGACAGACGGGCCGAATTCCAAAGATCAGACGGGTCGCGATACGATTTTGACATGCTGGCTTCAAGCTTGGAAAAAATTAGGCAACGCATCATGCGCTGTCACGCGGAATGCCCGTTTTTGCGCAAACTTGCAATAAGGCTATGAAACTTTTCCCCCTGTACTGCCACGTGATTTCGCAATTCTGCCGCAGCGCTGTCGCAATCACCGCGTTCTAACGCGACCAAAATTGCCGCATGTTCCGCCATGGATTGTTCCATGCGCCCACGCAGCCGCAATTGCTGGCGTCGAAAAGGTTGCAGCCTGCGATGCCAAAATCTTGCGATAGATTTCATATGTGTAATCGATACCCATTACACCAAGTCATGTCAAAAATCGTGTTACCACTGTGTCAGCGATCAAACCCCAGCGACGTTTTTCCATAAAGCATCTGAACAAAATCAGTGATACAGCACATGAAAGTGTACAAAACATTATTTCTGGTATGCAAAGACATTGACATAAAATACACCCCCTGACTAGTTTCGCCCCCAGCGCAATACCATCACTGACGAAAGAACCTAATATGACGAACCCACTGTATGATACATTATTTGGCGCACACCAAAAAAATGCTGCAACCTTTTTACGGTTGGCGGATGGAACGCAAATTTCGTACCAAGCGTTTTTGGAAATGGGTTCGCAATTTGCCAACCTGACCCAAATGATGGGGTTAACCCCTGGGGATCGCGTGGCGGTACAGGTTGAAAAATCACCGCAGGCCTTGGCGTTATATGCCGGATGTGCGCAGGCTGGATTGGTATTTTTGCCGCTGAACACGGCCTACACCGCAGGGGAACTGGATTATTTCATTGAAAACAGTGGTGCATCTTTGGTCATATGCGACGCCAAAGCGACCGACAGTTTGGCACCGATTGCGTCGAAACTGGGCGCACAATTGGAAACGCTAAACGCCGATGGCTCGGGTAGTATTTGCGACAAATGGGCCAACTGTTCGACGTCATTTGCCACAGTGTCGCGCGCGGATACCGATCTGGCAGCGTTGCTCTATACATCGGGCACGACGGGGCGTTCCAAAGGGGCAATGCTAAGCCAGGCAAACTTGATTTCGAATGCAAAAACATTGGTGCAAGAATGGCGTTTCACGTCAGATGATGTGTTGCTGCATGCGCTGCCTATTTTTCATACACATGGTCTGTTTGTCGCGACAAACGTCACATTATGCGCCGGCAGCAGCATGATATTTTTGCCGAAATTCGATGCAGACCAAATCATCGATTTAATGCCGGATGCATCGTCACTGATGGGGGTTCCCACATTCTATACCCGCCTGTTGGACAATGCCCGATTTGACAGCGATCTGACCAAACATATGCGGTTGTTTGTGTCTGGATCTGCGCCATTGTTGGCCGACACCCATATTCAATTCGAAACCCGAACAGGCCACCGGATTTTGGAACGCTACGGGATGACCGAAACGAATATGAACACGTCAAACCCATATAATGGCGAACGTCGCGCTGGTACCGTTGGGCATCCGTTGCCGGGGGTTGAATTAAAAATCACCGATCCAGCAAGTGGCGACAGTCTGCCCAAAAATATCGTCGGCCAAATCGAAGTGCGCGGAGCGAATGTATTTCAGGGGTATTGGAAAATGCCCGAAAAAACAGCCGAAGAATTGCGCCCAGATGGGTTTTTCATAACCGGTGATTTGGGCAAAATCGATGATGATGGGTATGTCCACATTGTTGGCCGAAACAAAGATTTGATTATTTCTGGCGGTTACAACATTTATCCCAAGGAAATCGAATTGGTCCTAGACGATCAAGATTCGGTTTTAGAAAGCGCGGTGATCGGTGTGCCCCACCCCGATTTCGGGGAAACCGTTGTCGCGGTGATCGTCGCACAAGCCGGAAAAACCGTTGACATAGATACAATTCAGGGGGCTGTTGCACAATCACTGGCACGTTTCAAACATCCCCGCCACATCGAAATTGTGGGCGAACTGCCGCGAAACACGATGGGCAAGGTGCAAAAAAATATCCTGCGTGATCAGTTCAAAGACCTATTTACGGCCTAGTACGCCAAGCTAGGCGCCACCTGTCAACGTGGCGCTTAGTCGATCTGCCGCATCACTTAGGTAAGATTTGCGCGCAATTGCATCCGCAAGCGACATGCGCGGCAATGGCCCGTGATAGGCCAAACTGGCGATATAGCGGCCCTGCCCGTCCAAGACTGGAACCGAAATGGCCACCATTCCGATGATAAATTCTTCTTGGTCCAGCGCATATCCCTGTTTTTGGATTTGCTGCAGTTCCGCGATCAACGCGTCTGGATCCGTCAGGGTGTGCTGCGTTTTATAATCCAATTGCAACGCCGATACCATCGCACGCATTTTAGCTGGCGACAGGCTGGACAAAAACACCTTGCCACTGGCGGTGCAATGAAACGGAACACTGGTGCCCACCGGCAATTGCACCCGAAACGGCCAGTCGGTTTCCACACGGTCCAGATAATTCATCCCCGCAGCGCCAGGGACAGCATAGTTCACCGTTTCGCCCACGGTTTGCGACACCTCGCTTAGGATTTGGTGGCGTGCGATGTGATCGCGCGAATTGTGCAACAGCCCCACCCCTAGGTTGCGCAAACGCCGGGCAACCTGATATTGTTTGCCATTTCCCGGACGGGTCAAATATCCGTTTTCTTCAAGCGTGGCGCACAATCGATGGACGGTTTGTTTAGGCAGCCCAATCTGCGCATTTATTTCGGTCGCCGTCATCGGTTGATCGCTTTGGCCCAAAACCTCAAGGATGAGCAGTGTCCTTAGGTTTGTCGGAATACGTTCGTTTTCATCCATTTTCCGGCTCCCATAAAAAAATGCGTGCAATTTCTACGAATCATTATATTGTCATTTTCAAATAAAAACGAGACAAAAAGTCTCATTTTTTGATAACAGGGTGTGAAATGGAATTCGATTTCATCGTCGTAGGCGCTGGATCCGCCGGTTGCGCATTGGCAAACCGTTTGTCCGCAGACAGCCGCTACAGCGTCGCATTGGTCGAGGCTGGACCAGTCGATCGAAACCCATGGATCCACATTCCAGTCGGGTATTTCCGCACCATGGGGAACCCAAATTCAGATTGGTGTTACACAGCCGAACCCGATCCCGGCATTGCTGGACGCGCGATTTCTTGGCCACGTGGACGCGTATTGGGCGGATCTAGTTCTATCAACGGTTTGCTTTATGTGCGCGGCCAAGCCCAAGATTATAATTACTGGGCGCAATTGGGATGCACAGGCTGGGGATGGGATGATGTTTTACCTCTGTTCAAACGGTCTGAGACATGGAACGGCGAACATCATGATGACAGCCGTGGGGTCGATGGCCCCCTATCTGTGCAGAATTCGCGCCTAAAACGCGATGTCGTCGACAAATGGGTCGATGCCGCCGTGCAAGCGGGGTATAAACGCAACCCCGATTACAATGGTGCCGATCAAGAGGGCGTGGGATATTTCCAACTTACCATGAAAGGCGGGCGTCGCTGTTCATCGGCTGCCGCCTATCTGCGCCCCATTCGCAACCGTAAAAACCTGACCATTATTACAGATACCCAAACCGAAAAGGTGCTGATTGAACAAAATCGCGCTGTTGGTATTCGCGCAAAGCAACATGGCCGCATGATCGACATTCGCGCGCGGTGCGAAGTTGTTCTGTCTGCAGGTGCCATTGGGTCACCGCAGATTTTGATGCTGTCGGGCATTGGCGATCCAACCGAGCTGAAAGAACATGGAATTGACGTGGTCAAAGGCAACAGCGCTGTTGGCAAAAACCTGCAAGATCACTTGCAGGCCCGCCCAGTGTTCAAAACCACGCTAAGCACGATCAACATCGAGGCAAACAATATTTTCAAACAGGGGATGATGGCAATACAATATGCATTGACACAAACTGGCCCCATGACAATGGCGGCCAGCCTTGGCACAGGTTTTTTGAAAACCGAACCACATCTGGAAACGCCCGATATCCAATTTCATATCCAACCCTGGAGCGCGGATAAACCCGCCGATGGGCCACATAAATTTTCCGCCTTTACCGCATCCGTCCTGCAATTGCGCCCTGAAAGCGCGGGACACCTAAAACTGCGCTCAGCCAGAATGGACGACCACCCCGAAATTCACCCGAATTATTTGGCGACGGATTTAGACTGTAAAACCATCGTCAAGGGTATCCAAATCGCGCGCAAAATTGCACAAACTGACCCGTTGAAATCCTATATCACCCAAGAACATGCACCAGGTGCGGATGTTGCCATGGATGATGAACAGGCTACGTTAGATTGGGCGCGTCGGACATCGGTGACGATTTACCATCCAACGGGTACCTGTAAAATGGGAATTGACGACCAAGCCGTGGTCGATCCCAAACTAAAAGTTTACGGAATTGATGGTCTGCGGGTCGCAGACGCGTCGATCATGCCACAAATTGTCAGTGGCAATACGAATGCGCCATGTATCATGATAGGCGAAAAGGCATCTGATTTAATACTTGAGGATGTGCGATCATGATCTATGGTGTAATAAGCGCGCTTGTTACAAGTGGTTCGCTTGGGACATTAAAATGTTCCAAAAATTTCTTAAGCTCCGCCTTCTTGCTTAAGGATAAAAATAATTTTGAAGGCTTTACCTAGGGAGGACGATCAATGTTCAAACTCAAACATTTAGTTGTCGGTGCAACTGCATTGGCGATGACAACAACAGCCGCAATGGCTGAAAAAGTTCTGCGTATTCAATCTGTTTTGCCGAATACTGCAGACGAAGTGTACATGTTGCAGGAATTCGGCAAGGATGTCGCGGCCCTGACCAACGGTTCGTTGACGATCGAAGTATTGCCCGCGGGCGCCGTTGTTGGCCCACGCGACGTAATGGACGCCGTTGACGCAGGCCTGGTCGAAGGCGGCTTTGCTTGGACCCACTATTGGGGTGGCAAGCACGTGGCGGCAAACCTGTTTGGTGCGCCTGTTGCGGGTGCCGGTGTTGGTCTAGACAACATCGCATTCCTAAGCTGGTTCCAATATGGCGGCGGCAAGGAATTGTATGACCGTCTATGGGACGAAATGGGCGTAAACGTCAAAGGTTTCATGCTGCAGCCTGTTGGTCCCGAAGCCTTGGGCTGGTTCCCAGAGCCAATCAAATCTATGGATGACTTCCGTCAAATGCGCTTCCGCGCTCCTCCCGGTATGGTGGGTGCTGCTTATGCTGACATCGGTGTTCCAGCGGTTGCCATGGGCGGCGGCGATATCCTGCCAGCATTGGAAAAAGGCACAATCGACGCGGCTGAATGGTGCTGTCCAAAGCCTGACTCAGTCTTTGGTTTCCAGAAAGTGTTGAAACACTACTACCTACAAGGTTTGCACCAAGTTGTTGTGAACGCGGACATGTATGTAAACCGCGATTTCTATAACGATCTAAGCGATCTGGAAAAGAAAGCGTTGGAAGTTGCAGCAAACGCGTCTTTGTCAAAATCCCTGTCTTACCGTATCTATGAAAACGGTAAAGCGTTGAAAGATTTGACAGACAACCACGGTGTTATCCTAGAGGACACACCCTCTGATTACTTCTCAGAGTACATGGCAGCTGCGAAAAACGCGTTGCAAGTGGCCGCTGATGAAAACGAATTCTTTGCCGAAGTTTGGCAGTCACAAAAAGATTTCGCAGACACAGTTGTTCCATTCTGGGCGGGTGCACAGGCATCAAACGCAGGTCTGGGCAAAGCGCATGCAGATACACTGAAATAAACACAGAGCGAGGGGCGGAAACGCCCCTCACTTTTTAGTACGGACGCGTCCGTTTCGATAAACGCTGCTGCGTTTTTCAAAACGGAAAAGCCAAAATGGCATTTTATAAAACAGGGAGATTGGGCATGGCCGCAGATGAGGTGAACCCAGAGAAACTTGAAATTGCGGATGAATTGATCGCCGAACGGCGGGCCGAGGCCCCCGGCGAGACGCCAGAGGACATGACCCCTTGGCAACGTCCCATCACAGCTGTGATTGATGTGATCAACTATCGGGCGGGGCAGATCATATCATTACTGATGATCCCACTGATCGTGGTCGTCGTGTTCGAGGTGTTATCGCGTAACTCGTTCACGATCTTGGCGAATGCAGGCTTTGAAGAGTTTGCACGCTCGCTTGGATTGGGGCCAACGCTATGGGTTTATGATACCAGCCGCATGCTTGCGGGTGTTTTGTTCATGGCGGCTGCGGGCTATGGCCTGATGCGCGGTGTTCATATTCGTGCCGATTTTTTGTATCGCAACTGGTCTGACAAAACGCAAGCGACCGTCGATGCGGCGCTTTATCTGTTGTTCTTTATGCCATCCATGATCTTTTTCACTGTGGTGTCGGCACAATTTTGGTGGCTGGCCTATTCCACCGGTGAAACGATGCAAATCGACAGCGCATGGGGTCCATTGTTGTGGCCTGCGCGTACTGCGATGCCGATTGGTGGTTTCTTGTTAATGTTGCAAGGCCTGCCCGAAATTTTCCGCGCGTTCCATAAAATGGGTAAGGTGCGCGAACGGTTTTTCGTGCGGTTGTTGCCCGTCTATCTGATCGCCCTGCTCTGGCTGGTTTTGGCCGTGTTTACACCTGATTTGGTGCCCGGCGGCGAATGGTTTACGGACTTGATGAAAGCGCGTCCAAACCTGTCCAAACCAACCATTGGTTTGATCATGCTCGGTGCCATGTTGTTCGTGATTTTCATCGGCTTTCCGATTTCGTTTACCTTGATTTTCTTGGGCTTTGTGTTCGGGATTTGGGGCGCGAATTTCAAACTGACAACGCTGTTGATGACGCTGAACACGAACTCAACTATGCTAAACGATCAGTTGATGGCTGTTCCTTTGTTCGTCTTAATGGGCATCGTGATGGAGGCCGCCGGCCTGATGGAGCGTTTGTTTGCATCCATTCAAATGATTATGGCCCGTGTGCGTGGCGCGTTGTTTATCGCCGTCTTGATCGTATCAACCATTTTCGCCGCCGCCACGGGCATCGTGGGCGCATCGGTCACATTGCTGGGTATTATGGCCGGCGCCACGATGAGCCGGTCCGGCTACAACGTCCAACTGGCCGCAGGCACGATCACCGCAGGTGGAACATTGGGCATTCTGATCCCACCGTCGATCATGTTGATTGTTATGGGACCCGTGCTTGAGGTATCTACGCTGGACTTGTTCCGCGGGGCCTTTATTCCTGGTGCGCTATTGGCGTCATTATACCTGATCTATACGCTTGGGCGGTGTTGGATTAACCCTGAACTGGGCCCCATCCTGTCAGAAGAAGATCAGCCAGATACGTCAAAATACTATGGCGCCGAGGTTGCATTGATTTGCTTGGGCGTATTGACGCTATGTCGTATATTCGGCCTAGGCGTCGGGGGCGCATTTGCCAACCTGATGCCATTTGGTGGATTTGTCGTCATGGTGATTGCAACTGCAATCGCATACGCAGCGTTCCGCAGCCTGAAGGTGTTGCAAATTGTAATGCCAATCGCGGTGGTATTCCATATTTACATGGTATTTGCCAACTATGACCCAGCAGCTGGCATGTCCATTATGTCAATCGTTCTAGCCGTGTTTATGGTTTTGCTGGGCTATCTTAGCCGATCCATTTACGCAGCAGATGCAGCAGATTCATTTTATTTCTCGGACCTTTGGACTGAATTCTTTGCTGGATTGATGCCGCCAACAATTTTGATTTCCTTTGCATTGGGATCGATCCTGCTAGGTTTTGCCACCCCTGCCGAAGCAGCGGCTATGGGCGCATTCGGTTCAATCCTGCTATCGATTGGCTATGGCAAATTCACAATGCCAAGCTTTGCCGACAGTTTGATCAAAGCCTTGGAAATCACCGTTCTGATCATGTTCTTGGTTGCGGCTTCAAACTTCTTTGGTGCGCAGTTCAGTGCATTGGGAACACCCAAGATGATGACCGAACTGCTGTTGGGTTTGGATATGTCCCCCTATATGATCCTGTTGTTGGTCATGGCATTGATATTCCTGCTGGGCTGGCCATTGGAATGGGTCCCGATTGTGTTGATCGTTGTTCCCATCCTGCTGCCCACCGTCGAAGCGTTAGAGGTCTATGGCCTAAGCCGCTATGACATGATGGTGTGGTTCGGTATTCTGGTTGCGGTGAATTTGCAAACCGCGTGGCTGTCGCCGCCCGTTGCATTGTCAGCCTATTTCCTGAAAGGCGTTGTACCGAACTGGGATCTGAAAGACATCTATCTAGGGATGATGCAATTCATGGTGGTCCAACTGTTTGGTTTGGCGTTGCTGTTCATGTTCCCACAACTTGTTTTGTGGTTGCCAGCTGTAATGTCAGGGAACTAAGCCATGAATACACAACGTAGCACGCTTTCCTATCTTAAGTGGCCCATATTAACCACTGTGATTGGACTAAGCTTATCAGGGTGGCTAGGATGGGCCACCCAGGGCAATATGTCGGCTGTGATATCATTTCTAATTGTTGGTGCTGTTTTGGCCGCTTTGGAAATTGCACTGTCTTTCGACAATGCAATCGTGAACGCCAACAAGCTGGTGGAAATGACACCTGTTTGGCAGCGTCGTTTTTTGACTTGGGGGATCTTGATCGCTGTCTTTGGAATGCGGATCGTTTTTCCATTGATTATCGTGGCCGTATTTGCCTGGATCAATCCATTTGCGGCAATGCATTTGGCGTTGTCCAATCCCGACGAATATTCGCGTATCATCGGTCAGGCCCATGGTCCTATTTCAGCCTTTGGCGGTACATTTTTGATGATGGTCGCCCTGAAATTTTTTATCGACGAGGATAAATCTGTCGATTGGATCGCAGGGTTGGAACGCCAGCTGCGCAAATGGGGATCGATCCGTGGATTTGAAATCGCCTTTGTCCTAGCGATTGTCATGGTGATGTCAAAATTGATCCCTGCAGCAGATGTATCAGCATTTTTGGCCTCTGCGGTTATGGGATTATTGACCTTTACCTTGGTGGACGGTTTGGGGAATTATCTGGATGACATCGCAGGTTCAACCGCTCAGGTCGGTGCCAAAGCGGGCTTGGGTGCATTTCTATACCTAGAGGTTTTGGATGCCAGTTTTTCCTTTGATGGGGTGATCGGGGCGTTTGCGCTGACCACCAATATTTTGCTGATCGCCATCGGTTTGGGAATTGGTGCAATGTATGTGCGATCGATGACCATCATGCTGGTCGAAAAAGGCACCTTGGCCGAATTCCGTTATCTGGAACATGGTGCGTTCTATTCTATCTTTGCGCTGTCGATTGTGATGTTTTTGCAGTCTTTGACGCATGTGCATGAATTGATTACCGGCGGCGTTGGCATGGCTTTGATTGGATTGTCGTTTTACGCATCGGTTCGCCACCGCAAACATGAACAACAAACGAATGCTAGCTAGGGATGATACCAAATATCCAAAAAGACGATTGATTTGGCTTTCTTTCCAGATACGATAGCGCACAACCGTCATAAGAACGGGGCACTTCGTGTCATAATCGCTTAGGGAGGGCATAAACATATGCAACCAAACGTCGATACATCGCCCAAGGTGTCCGATGAAATCCGCAAAACCACATGTTATATGTGCGCTTGCCGATGCGGGATCAACGTCCACCTAAAAGATGGCAAAGTCGCCTATATCGAAGGGAACCGTGACCACCCCGTAAACCAAGGTGTTTTGTGTGCCAAAGGATCGGCAGGCATCATGCAGGTCACCGCCCCGTCACGTCTGCGCGCGCCATTAAAACGGGTGGGCGAACGCGGATCGGGCGAATTCCAAGAAATTTCGTGGGACGAGGCGCTGCAAATTGCAACCGATTGGCTGCGCCCGTTGCGCGAAACAGCCCCAGAAAAATTGGCGTTTTTTACGGGCCGCGATCAATCTCAATCCTTTACCGGATTATGGGCGCAAATGTTTGGCACCCCCAATTTCGCAGCACATGGCGGATTTTGCAGCGTGAATATGGCCACGGCTGGTATTTACACCATGGGTGGGGCGTTTTGGGAATTTGGCCAGCCTGACTGGGATCACACAAAATTATTCATGCTGTTTGGCGTCGCCGAAGATCATGACAGCAACCCCATCAAAATGGGGATTGGCAAAATCAAACAACGCGGCGCGCGCGTGATTGGGGTAAACCCCATTCGCTCGGGCTATAACGCGGTGGCCGATGATTGGGTGGGCATCACACCTGGCACAGACGGGCGGTTCATACTGTCGCTGATTTATTGTTTGATTGAGGCTGGTAAAATCGATCTGCCCTATCTGGCGCGGTTTACCAATGCGCCAGTTTTGGTGGATCCCGACACGGGCCTGTTCCTGCGTGATGATACAGGCAAACCATTGATCATTGATCGCAACACCAAAACCGTCGTGCCCTTTGATCACCAAGGCGCCGACCCTGATATCCGTGGCACGCATAACGGTGCGGGCACGGTATTTACCAAGATGATCGAACATTTCTTGGTTCCCGAAAACGCCCCCGAGGCGGTGGCCGATATCTGTGGTATTTCCGCAAAACGCATCCGCACCTTGGCCGCCGAATTGGCGCATGTTGCCTTTGATCAGGAAATTCGCCTGCCGCGCAAATGGACCGATTTCCGCGGGCATGAATACGACGAAATGATTGGACGCCCCGTCGCAATCCATGCCATGCGCGGGATTTCCGCCCATGGCAACGGGTTTCAAACCTGCCGCGCGCTGCATGTCTTGCAGATCATTTTGGGGTCTGTGGAAACACCCGGCGGGTTCAGGTTCAAACCCCCCTACCCCAAACCGTCGGAAATTCACCCCAAACCGCATGGCGACGCGACACCCAATGCCCCACTGAACGGCCCACATTTGGGTTTTGTCCACGGGCCAGAGGATTTGTTAATCGACGAAAACGGTCAACCCAAGCGCATCGACAAAGCGTTCACTTGGGAAAACCCGATGTCGGCGCATGGTTTGATGCATATGGTCATATCAAACGCGCATGCGGGTGATCCTTATAAAATTGATACATTATTCATGTATATGGCCAATATGAGCTGGAACAGCTCTATGAACACCAGTTCCGTCATGGATATGTTGACCGATCGCGACGAAAATGGCGACTATGTCATTCCGCGCATTATCTATTCCGATGCCTATAGTTCGGAAATGGTGGCCTATGCCGATTTGATCCTGCCCGATACCACTTATCTGGAACGGCATGATTGTATCAGCCTGCTGGATCGCCCCATCTGCGAAGCAGACGCCGCCGCCGATGCCATCCGCTGGCCTGTTATCGAACCCGACCGCGATGTGCGTGGGTTCCAATCGGTGCTGGTTGATTTAGGTGCGCGACTGGGATTGCCCGGCTTTGTCAACGATGATGGCAGCGCGAAATATGCCGATTATGCGGATTACATGATCAACCACGAACGCAAACCCGGCATCGGCCCACTGGCCGGCTGGCGCAGTGATGATGACACGGGCCGCGGACCTGTGAACCCTGAACAGATCAATAAATATATCGAAAATGGCGGCGTGTGGGTCAAACATATCCCTGAAAACGCAGGCTATTACAAGCCATGGAACACCGCATATCAGGATTGGGCAGTTGAAACGGGCCTGTTTGACAGTGCCCAGCCCTATCTGTTCCAACTATATGTGGAACCGTTGCAGAAATTCAAAAACGCGGCCATGGGGCACGGCGATCATCAACCCCCTGATCACATGCGTGATCGTTTGAAACAGGTCATGCACCCGCTGCCCATTTGGTATCCAACCGCAACGGTGGAAAATGATGACGAATACCCTCTGCATGCGCTGACACAGCGGCCCATGGCGATGTATCACAGCTGGGGCAGCCAAAATGCATGGTTGCGCCAAATTCACGGTATGAACCCAATGTATTTACCCACCAAGGTGATGCGCGATCATGGGTTCAGCGATGGCGATTGGGCCAAGGTCACGTCACAAAATGGATCCATCGTGGTGCCCGTGGCTGAAATGGCGGCGTTGAACGAAAATACCATTTGGACCTGGAACGCCATTGGCAAACGCAGCGGCGCATGGGCCCTAGATCCCAAAGCCCCCGAAGCAACCAAAGGGTTTTTGCTAAACCACCTGATTTCAGAATTGCTGCCCGCCAAGGGTGACGGAATGCGGTGGTCCAATTCTGACCCGATCACAGGTCAGGCCGCATGGTTTGATTTGCGCGTCCGCATTGACAAGGCAGATCCACCAAAAACCAGCCAACCCCAATTCGGCACGTTGAAATCACCCGTGGGCCAAGGCCCCAAAAACATCAAACGCACCACCAAGGAGGGATCATGACCTGTCTGCCGAAAATGACCGACAAAAAACTTGGTCTTGTCATTGATTTGGACACCTGCGTGGGCTGTCATGCCTGTGTGGTGTCATGCAAAGGATGGAACACCGAAAACTATGGCGCACCTTTGGCCGATCAGGATGCCTATGGCGAAATGCCAGTGGGCACATTCCTGAACCGCGTCCACAGTTACGAAGTGCAGCCAGAGGATGGATTGGCCCAATTGGTCCATTTACCCAAATCCTGTTTGCATTGCGATGATGCCCCTTGTGTCACTGTTTGCCCCACAGGGGCCAGCTATAAACGGACCGAGGATGGCATCGTTTTGGTCAATGAAACCGATTGTATTGGTTGCGGGCTGTGTGCATGGGCCTGCCCCTATGGTGCGCGTGAATTGGACGGCGCGGAAAAGGTGATGAAAAAATGCACCCTTTGCGTGGATCGGATTTACAACGAAAACCTACCCCAAGAGGACCGCATCCCCGCCTGTGTGCGCACCTGCCCATCAGGCGCGCGCCATTTCGGCGATTTGGGGGATCCCAACAGTGATGTATCAAAACTGGTCGCCGAACGGGGCGGCATGGATTTGATGCCTGAACTGGGGACCAAGCCGGTGAACAAATACCTGCCCCCACGGCCCAAGGATCAGTTATCATCGGACCAAACCCCCACCCAAAGTTTGCAAGCACAGGCCGACAATCCAGCCGGATTTTTTGCATGGCTTGATCGTACATTGGAGAAATTGTAATGCATCCAGCACCCTCAGTCATTTTGTTCACATCGCTTTCGGGTGTTGGCTTTGGCCTGTTGTTTTTTCTGGGGCTGGGCATGCCGGCACCCGTGGGCCTGAATGCGTTCATTTTCTATGCAATCGGTTATGTGTTTGCTGTGGGTGGGCTGTTGTTTTCCACATTCCACTTGGGCCACCCTGAACGTGCGATCAAGGCCTTTACCCAATGGCGGTCATCGTGGCTAAGCCGCGAAGCGTGGTTAGCCGTTATTGCATTATGCGTCACGGGCGTTGCGGCGGTTGGGCAAATCTTCTTTGAAACGCGACTGGCGATTGTGTCCTATGCAGGCGCTGCATTGTGTTTATTGACGGTTTTTTCAACGGCCATGATTTATCGCCAATTGGCCACTGTGCCCCGCTGGCATACCCCAATGACCCCAGTTTTGTTCCTGACCTACGCTGTTGCAGGTGGGGCATTGCTGTCAGGTCAGGTGGGCATTGCACAACCGGTTTTGGGCCTATTGGGGGCCTTGCAAATCTTTGCTTGGATCCAGGGTGATGGCGCATTCGCACGCTCGGGCAGCACTCTGGCCAGCGCAACCGGTTTGGGCACGAATGGATCCGTGCGTGCGTTTGAACCACCACACACCGGCACCAATTACCTGTTACAAGAATTCGTTTATGTCGTAGGGCGCAAACATGCCGCAAAACTGCGATTGATTGCGATCATATTGCTGTCAGGTTTGCCGATTGTTTTGCTGGTGCTGCCCTTTAACCATATGTTCGCGGCCTTGGCTGTGCTGACCCATGTGGCCGGTGTTTTGGTATCGCGCTGGCTGTTTTTTGCCCAAGCGGAACATGTGGTCGGCCTGTATTACGGCAAACGTGGATAATGATAGATATGTCGTGACAGACGCGACATTTCTTAAACGCGTCGCTGATGTCACAGTGGCGCGCCATCAATGCCACCTGCCCCCCAAAATCCGCCTGTGCTGCATGGCCAAATCCACCTAGGCCCAATGCGGATCGTGCGATAACTGGTTTTGTCACTCAGCACTTAGGCTGCGTTTTTGGGACTGTGTTAAGGAATTGATGATCTGAATTTCAACCGGATCATATGGCCGCCCATCGGGCCAAAAAATGTCATGAAACCAAACCGTTTCATCTGGATTAATCCCGTGTTGTTCCAGCAAAGGCCGTGGCCATGGCAAATGTGTCTGGGTGCGCCCCTGAACCATTCCCCAGTTAAAACACCCCACATGTCGGTGATGCAATAAATCCAATTGCGTTTCAATGCGGCTGTCCACGGCGCGGGCCATCCATTCGGTTAAAAACATCGGCCTGTTTTGGGTGGCAAGCGTGTTGATGCATTTTTCCATACGCGGACGATCCACATAGGCATGAAACGTCACAATGTCTGACAAGGCCAAAGCAGCCTGATCAATGGGGTTGTCGAAATCTGCGGCACCGCTGCCCACAGGGGCCGTGCGCCACGCCCCAACGGTCAGGGGTTGCGATGGTGCTGCCGATCTGGCCCAGTCAAATGCTTGAACAAGCAACCGTTCGCTATAATCCTCGAGTGCAGGATCATATTCGCGAAAACCGTCTGTTTCAAAAATCATACGGTTTCCGGGTTCATTATAAAGATCCCAAAACAGCAGGCGATGGTCCTGTGCAAATTGGCCGACGATATCGCGCACATAATTCCCCAACCCATCCCATTGCGTCGGGTCCATCACCATCGCACGTCCAGGGCTGGCCACCGCGCGGCTGTTGTGTAGATTGGGAATGGGCGGCTGTTGTGGGCCATACTGCGGCTCTTGTCCGCCAAAACCACAATCATCAAACAAAACGAAAACGGTATAAATCCCTTTGGCCCAAGCGATGTCCAAAAATTGGCGCATCCGGTCCAACAGGCCGGCACGATCATGGTGCCAGACAAGAAAATGCAAATTCACCCGTGCTGCATTAAATCCCGCATCTGCGGCCCAGCCCAATTCACGATCAATGCGCTTGGGATCGAAGGTATCTGCCATCCACATTTCCAAGAAATTGACTGCAGAGGCGGGCAGATAATTGAACCCACAAATCCAAGGATATGCATCAAACCATGTTTGGACCTGTTCAATAGGCCAGTGTTGCGTGTGGCGGGTGGACATGGATCGTCTCTTTTATTTTGATGGTTTAATATGTCTGGCCCCCAATACGGGGGCCAGACACAGGGAGGCAAGATTAGCGATCTAGCAGGTCTTGTACTTCTGCTTCGGCATCAGAAAGCGCGGCGGTCACATCTTTGTCTGTCAACCAAATCGCCTGCAGTTCACGGTTCAATACATCCTGAATTGCACCGTATTTTTCCGATGGCGGTGTATCGCGGGCGATGGCGGCTGTGCCTGTATATTCATCACGATGCGCCAATGCGGCGTATTCCGCGCTGTTTAATACAGAATTGCGAACAGCCATATGTCCAGTCCGCGCCCAATCAATGTTATGATCATTGATAAAGGCCAACACCTTTAATGCGGCGTTATACTTGGCAGGATCATTTGCCTTTAGTGATGCTGGAACAGCCCACATGTGGCTATCCGCCCATGTCGCACCTTGTGAAAACAGGGTCGGGAAATCTGCAACATAATAGTTGTTTAACGCAACATCAGATTTTTCAGCCTCGGCCGTATAGAAATCAACAACCCAAGTGCCGTTGACCAAAATCGCCGCCTCGCCGTTTAGAAAGGCCTGCTGGCTATCCGCATAGTTCAGCTGCGGATTTGCAACATCTGCATCAAACAGTTGTGTGATCGATGTGACCGCGTTTTTGGCCGCATCATTGTTAATTGTTGCGCTATCCCCGTCAAAGATATTTGCACCCTGCTGCCACATCAACGCCAACGTCAAACGCACACCAATCGGGAATTGTGCAAAATCAGCCGCCAGATAATCTTGGCCAGTGGCCTCTTTTACCTTTTGTGCATGTGCTAGCATTTCTTGGGGGGAGCTGGGCAAAACAGGTTTGCCATTTTCGACCAAACCAGCCGCAGCCATCAGATCCATATTCACATGCCATAGGTTTGCGTGGAAATCCATCGGAACCCCGTAAATACCACCATTATAGCTGACCGCATCCAAGGCAGCGGGTGCCCAATCTGCGGTGTCAATTCCAGCGGCTGCTAAGTCGCCGGACAAATCTGCCAGCGCCCCAAGCCCTGCAAATTCGGGAATACGGTGGCGATGCATCACATGCACATCTGGGGGTGTGCCACCCGCATAGGATGCTTTGATCTGATCATAGTAATTGCCCCAATCGGTGGGCAAAGTTTGTACACTGACCCCATCAATTTCAGCCGAGGCTGCATTGATAATCGATTGAATAATGCAGGCTTCGCCAACGGACGCCTTGGTATCCGTGCCCGCGTCTTCGCATGCGCCGAAAAAACGGCCCAGTGATATGTCTTGTGCGGTTGCAGGAACCACCATTCCAGCAGCCAGTGCTGCACCAATAAGAACGTGTTTCATTATTTCCTCCCACGTTGATGTGTTGGGGTAAATCCCCTGTTAACCCTTGCTTCCTCCAACGCTCATGGCGCGCACCACATAGCGTTGAAAAATCAAGAAAAGTCCGACAACCGGAAGGGAGGCAATGACCCCAGAGGCCATAACGCGGCCCAACCCCTCAGATTGTGCGAAATTCGATTGAATGCTGGCCAGTCCCAGTGTGATCGTGAAAAATTCAGGCTTTTGCGCGGACACCAATGGCCACAGATAGTCGTTCCAAGCATATAAAAACGTTAATATGGCCAAGGTCATCATGGCAGGCCGCGCCAAAGGCAGCATCACATACCAATAGATTTGCAGCCACCCTACCCCTTCAAGGCGCGCGGCCTCTTCTATGTCGTTTGAAATGCCCTTGAAAAACTGCATCATCAAAAACACCCCGACAGGCACAGCCATGCGCGGCAAAATCAGGGCATGGTATGAATTGTGCCACCCCAAATCTGCAAACATCGTGTACAGGGGGATAAAAACGGCTTGCTCGGGGATCATCAAACCAATCAAGCAAACTGCGATAATCGTTTTTTTGAATGGAAAATCGAGCCGCGCCATAGCATAGCCCGCCGTAGACGATACAGCCAAGACACCAAATGTCATTCCCAGCGCCACGATGATTGAATTTAAAAACCATTTCGGCGTACTGCCAAAGGCAAAGAGATCGGCAAAATTTTCAACGGTAAACGGAATTGGGATCAATCCCAAGGCAGTTGATGATGTCGTACGTGCCAAAACATCATTCGGCTGAAACGATAGCGACAACATCCAAAGCGTGGGCACCATCCAAACAAATGCAGGGATCGCAAGCACCATAACCAATGCGTAATAACCACGGTTCATCATTCGGCATCCTCGCGTCCCAAGAGGAATTGCAAAGCGGAAAATCCACCCATGATCACAAATAAAAACACCGCCATCGCCGCCGCACGGCCCAGTTCACTGTCGCGAAACGCGGTTTGATAGATATAGCGCACCAAAACTTGGGTGGTGTCATTCGGACCACCGTTGGTCATTAAATGGACCTGCCCAAAGACCTGAAAATGCAAAATAATCTGCAAAACAACGACCAAAGTGATGGTCCGTTTCAGATTTGGCAGCGTGATATACCAAAACGCCTTGGCCCCTGTTGCATTGTCTAATGCGCCCGCTTCGTACAGGTCTGCGCTGATGTCTTGCATACCTGCCAAAAACAGCATCATCGCAATGCCAATCGACCACCAAACGGTCGTGATCACGATGGCAGCCATTGCAAATTGTGCATCCGTCAACCAAACAATCGGCGATCCGCCCAACACATCTGTGACATTCGCAATCAATCCCTGACGGGGCGAAAACATGATTTGCCAAATCAATGTAACGACTGTCACCGACAACACATTGCTAAGGAAAAACAGGGTCCGCAAAACGGCCATTGCGCGTGTTTCACGATTCAACGCCGCGGCCAAAACCAATGCAATACCCGTGACAGATGGAACGGTGATCGCCACAAACATGATTGTATTGGCCACCGTTGGCCAGAACCTGCGATCATACCAGCGGCCGCCTTCGTCTGGATAAAAACCCATGGCAATGACAACACCGATTGCCACAATCGCGATGAACCTTGCCATGGTTTTACTGATCCGATGGGTCGACCCCGCCCAAATTGCCAAGGCGGCGCTGCACGCCCCCCCAACCTGCCAAATCGGATTATGAAACACCGACCAGGTGATGTTTTTACCCCACATCACGCGGTTATAGTTTTTTAAGCCTACGTATTCTTTGGCATCTGGGTTAAAAGCCACCGCCAATAGGTTCCAGTCATGCAGGCTGATCCAGATCCCACGGAAAAACGGATAGACCAAAAACACAGCATAGATCACCAAAAACGGCGCCAACAATACAGCGGCCGCCTGCCGTTGCGTTAGTCGTTTCGGGGTTAATTTTTGCGCGCTCTGCATGATTTATTCCGGGTGATAGGCTTGTGCTAATATTATTAGTAATATTTATTAGCGATTCGTAAAGGATAAAATGATGACGACAAAGATACCCAACCGTTCAGACCGCATCACCATGAAGGATGTCGCCATTGAAGCAGGCGTTTCGCAGTCAACTGTTTCGTTTGTTTTGAATGGCTTAGATGACATGCGCATCAGCGATGAAACCCGCCACAAGGTTATCAAAGCAGTCAATAAACTGGGCTATCGTCGCCGCGCCGCAGGGCGCCCCCCTGTGAATTCAGGACACGAAGTGATCGGCGTCATGTTTGATGAGGTCGCCACCAGCCCCTTTGCCGCCATTTCCATCGAGGGCATCCAAGAAGAAGCTTGGAAACATGACGTCTTGGTCGAAGTGGTCATGACAGGCGGTGATCGGGCCTATGAAACAGCGATTTTGCGAAAATGGTCCAATGACCGCGTTCGGGGCGTTATCTATGGATCAATCCTAACACACAATGTCACGCCCCCTATTGGGTTGGAACAGCACCAATCCGTGTTGCTAAACTGTTATGACGCTGCGGGCCAATATCCATCTGTCGTGCCAGCCGAACGGCGCGGCGGCGAAAGCGCTACGAAAGCGTTAATCGACCAAGGGTACAAACGCATTGCGTTTATCTCGGGCGAACCATGGATGGAGGCATCAGATCAGCGCATGGAAGGATACGAACGTGCGCTGCGCGCTGCCGGAATCCCCGTCGATCCATCCTTGGTCGTCGAAGGCAACTTTCTCCCTTCGGGCGGGCGAAACGCGACATTGAAATTGTTGGAAAAGACCACCCGCCCCGAAGCAATTTTTTGCGCAAACGATTTGATGGCCATCGGTTGCTATGATGCATTGAAAGAAAATGGGATCAAAATTGGTCGCGACATTGCGGTCATCGGCTATGACGACCAAGAGGTTGCACAGCATCTATCACCTGCATTATCCACGGTATTGTTGCCACACCGCGAAATGGGCGCATGGGCTGCGCAAGCATTGCTCGCGGATGCGCAATTACCAACGGGCCAGGAACGGATGGATTGCCCCGTTGTGATCCGTCAATCGCACAGCAAATCCCCAGTCATCCGCGGTCAAAGCCAACATACCTAAGCCAATCAGGTATTTAAGACCTGTTTGCAATCATACCCAAACTGGGCCGGCGTGCCACATCCGGGGACTTTTATCGAAATTTTGTGTCCCAATCTGTGCTAACAGTACAACCACACCACGCACAGCTATGTGGCAAGAGAACAGAAAAATTTTATAGGGTTAATGGCGCACCCAAGAGGATTCGAACCTCTGACCTCTGCCTTCGGAGGGCAGCGCTCTATCCAGCTGAGCTATGGGTGCCTATGCGTTTCTATAGCCTGATCGCAGAACAGTCGCAATCAGAAATCGTGGAAAACTAGCCCAAAAGTTCATGGGCCAAATGCAGCGCGTCGATAAATGTATCGATGTCCGCCTGCGTATTGTACATGCCCATTGACGCACGACAGGTTGCCGTTAGCCCAAGATGATCCATCAAGGGGCCTGTACAATGCTGCCCTGCACGCACGGCCACACCACGTTTGTCCAAAATTGTGGAAATATCGTGGGCATGCCCTGCCCCATCAAGGGTAAAGCTAAAGATCGCCCCTTTGTTGGCTGCAGTGCCTTGGACATTGACAAAATTCAGGCCACGCAATTTTTCAATCGTATAGTCGCGCAGGCTGTTTTCATGGGCGGCAATGTTTTCCATACCGATCTGCATCATATATTCCAGTGCAACGCCCAAGCCGATGGTTTGCACGATGCCAGGCGTACCCGCTTCGAACATCATGGGGGCGTCATTGTAAACGATCTGATCTTTGTGGACCTCTTTAATCATATCGCCACCCCCGATAAAGGGGATCATTTCAGTCTGTCGGTCGGGATGGATGTAGATTGCCCCCGATCCAGATGGACCATACAGTTTATGCCCCGTGATCGCATAGAAATCACACCCTAGATCGCGCACATTCACGGGCCCGTGCACGGCCGCTTGCGATCCGTCCACCAACACGGCCACCCCGCGTTCGCGTGCAGCGTTACAGATGGATTTCACATCCACACGGCTGCCCAGAACATTGGACATATGGGTAATCGCGATCAGTTTGGTTTTGGGGCCAATCGCATCAATCACGGCCTGCGGGTCTAGATGTCCAGTTTCATCAATATCGACCCATTTGATCACCACGCCCTGACGTTCGCGCAGAAAATGCCACGGCACGATATTGGCGTGATGTTCCATAACGGATAAAATGATTTCATCACCGGCCTGCAAATTCGGCATGGCCCATCCATACGCAATGGTATTGATCCCCATCGTTGAGCCAGTGTTTAGGACAATATCATCCTCACTCACGACCCCTAGGAAACGTGCAACAACACCGCGCACGGATTCATATTTTTCAGTCGCAAGATTGGATAAAAAATGCAATCCGCGATGCACATTTGAATATTCGTGTGAATAGGCTTGTGTAATGGCGTCGATCACGACCTGCGGTTTTTGTGCAGATGCACCATTGTCTAGGTAAACCAGCGGCTTGCCATTGACCTGACGTGACAGAATTGGAAAATCTGCACGAATTTTTTCCACATCAAACATGATTAAGCCCCCACAAATATCATGGTCACAAAACCCAAGGCCAAAATCGCCAAGAATGATCCGACCAACACGGCAAAGATTGATTTCAGTATGCCATCAAACCCATGCGCAACCCGTATCATGTTGAAAAATATCCAAAAAGAAAACCACAACACTGCGAATTGCAAAACCACGGCAATGGGCATTGCGATAACCACAAAGATGCCCAAAACGCATTGCATCAAAAATTGCAACCATTGCTGCCATGCCATGACCACCATAATTCGATCAAAATCGGCCTGACCACCGACAAAACGCCCCGCTGTTTGAATACCGATCGCCGATAACACCGTCACCGCAAGGATCATAATCGCCAAACGGATCGGCGATGCCATCATTGGCAAGTCTTGTTCCAAATCGCCCGATGTTGGCCCACCACTCAGGTAAATCGCAACAACGCTTAGGCAGACAGCGATCAAAAAGAAACCAAAAATCGTGCGTCGATCAAGTGATAAGGCAAGCAAGCGTTCTGCGGCCCGGCGTGGGGCAGTAAAGGACAACTTGGTAAGGTTGATGATCAAATCCATCATATCAAATGTTTCCTGTGGTCGAACGAACGCCAGCTACAAAGGTTCGCAAAACGACCGCGATCCAGACGACGCCAATTATTTGTTTTTGCACACTTGGTCCGATAAACCCAGCGACCAATCCATGCAGCAATAACACAGGAACGGCAACAACCAATGACCAAAAAACAATAACGCGCATTTGCGCCGCTGTGATTGTTTTCAAAAAAAGGCCTAGGATCCAATATAAAACCAAGGCCAAGCAATAAAACATCAATGGTGCCATGAATATCCATCCAAGCAACGCACCACCCATCAATTGCTGAAGATCCAACGATTCCAGATGCGCACGCCGGGCCAGTTCAGGCAAAGCCGAAATAAAACCAGCAGCACTTGCCCCCATAACCAAAGCCAAGCTTTTGCTTTCAACAACGCCTGCAACCCACATTTGGCGAAACACCAATTGTGGATTGCGATAACTTTGCGTGATCGACTGGATCAGCGGCATCAGCGTCTATGGCGGATCAGCCATCCCTGTAACCGTTCGACGACCATATCGGCCAGGTCACGATCTTCGATTTCATCAACGGCTTCGCCCAAAAACGCTAGGGTCAGCAGATCTGTTGCCTCGCCGACAGGAACGCCGCGCGAACGCAGGTAATACAGCGCCTCTTCGTCGATGGCACCCGATGTGGATCCGTGCGAACAGGCCACATCATCCGCATAAATTTCCAATTCCGGCTTGGCCAAGAACTGGCTGTCATCGTCTAGCAACAATGACTGGCTGATCTGATACCCATCTGTTTTCTGCGCATCAGGTTTGACCAAAATTTTGCCCTGAAACACGCCTGTTGCGCCATTTCGCAATACTTTCTTAAACACCTGACGGCTTTCGCAGTTTACGGCATCATGTGTTACAAAAACTGTATCATCGTGATGGAAATCACCATCCCCGACACAGGCCCCCGCAATGTGGGCCACACCTTCGTCGCCCTGTAGCCACACAATACATTCATTGCGCGTCAGCACACCATTGGCGGTCAGGGTAAATGTTTTGAACACGCTTTCTGCGCCAATTTCAGCAAAGATATGTGTCACGGCCCGACGTTCATGATCGCGACCTTGGGTCCGAATGTGGTTGAACGTCGCGTTGGGTGCAACAAATGCCTCTAGGACTTTGTTGAAACGTGCGGCAGCGGGGCCATTTTCCAACAAGGTCAGCGACGCGCCTGCATCCAGTTTGACGACATGGTGCAGCATCGCATCCGATGACGCATCTTTGTGTTCATAGATCAGATTGACGGGCTTATCGACCTGCCCCGTGACATGGATCAACAAGCCATCGTTGGCAAAGGCCGTGTTGAGCGTTGCCAAAGGTCGTTGAACTGGGTCTTGGCCCTTGGCTTCTAGAACGCCGTAGGCATCTTTGGCCCAATGCAGATCCAAATCGGCGACATCCGCCAACCGTTCAATTGAAAGGTTTTCACCCGACAAATCATCGGATCGTTGTGCGTCAAAAACACCGTCAACAAACACGATTTTTATCCGATCAACACCATCAAACATGGGGGATTCTTGGGCATCAAAGACAGCTGCATTTGGTGCATCAGCATTGATCAAAGTTTCTGGATTTGTATATTTCCAGTATTCATCGCGGCGCCCAGGCAATCCCATGGCACGCACGCGTGTCAAAGCATCTGCGCGGATGTCGGCAGACCAACCTGCCGTTGGCAGATCCAACCCCGCAAGACGCGCATCTGTTGCGTCAATCTTAGCCTGTGGTAATGCCATCACACTGCCTCCGCCAAGATGTCGGCATATCCGTTTTGTTCAACCTCAAGCGCCAATTCAGGGCCGCCCGTTTTAACAATACGACCATTGGCCATAATGTGAACCACATCGGGTTTGATATGATCCAACAAACGCTGATAGTGGGTGATGACCAAAAACGCACGGCCTTCGGAACGTAGGGCATTCACACCCTCGGACACCAGTTTCATCGCGTCCACGTCCAGACCACTGTCGGTTTCGTCCAAGATACACATCTTGGGTTCCAGCATGGCCATTTGCAGAATTTCATTACGCTTTTTCTCGCCGCCCGAAAATCCGACGTTTACGGGGCGTTTTAGCATATCAGCGTCAATTTTCAGGGTCTTGGCACGTTCGCGAATGATTTTCAGAAAATCTGCGGCGCTCAATTCTTCCTCTCCACGCGCTTTGCGTTGGGAATTCACAGCTGTGCGCAGGAATGTCATATTGCCAACGCCTGGAATTTCAACCGGATACTGAAACGCCAAAAACAGACCCGCTGCTGCGCGCTCTTCTGGTTCCATATCAAGGATATCTTCACCCTCTAAGCTGGCCGATCCATCTGTGACCTCATAGCCGTCTTTGCCAGACAAAACATAGGACAAGGTGGATTTCCCTGACCCGTTTGGACCCATGATTGCATGCACTTTGCCCGCCTCAACGGTCAGATCAACCCCTTTGAGGATCTGCTTGTCTTCTTCTTCAAGTTTGACGTGTAGATTTTTGATTTCCAACATTTTTTTAATTCCTGTCTTGCGCCAGATGCGCCGATTTATTCGATAATGACGGCAGTGCCACTGATGGACACCATCAGCATGCTTTCGCCCACAACTTCGTAATCTAGATCAACCCCAACAATGGCGTTTGCGCCTAGGGCCAAAGCTTCTTCTTTGATTTCGGCCATTGCTGTTTGGCGGGCATCGACCAGTTTGCTTTCATATGCGCCGGAACGCCCACCGATGATATCGGTGACGCTGGCGAAAATATCGCGCACGAAATTGGCGCCCATGATGGCTTCGCCCACAACCACACCTTTGTAGTCAACGATTTTGCGACCCTCAATGCTGGGGGTCGTTGTGACGATCATCCCTTGTGATTTATCCCAAACCATTAGCCCACGGACCCCTCAAGTGAAATGGCAACAAGCTGCTGTGCCTCCATCGCGAATTCCATTGGCAGAGCTTGCAGCACCTCTTTACAGAACCCGTTTACGACCAAGGCGACCGCCTCTTCTTCGTCCATGCCACGTTGGCGGCAGTAAAACAGCTGATCATCATCAACCTTGGATGTTGTTGCCTCGTGTTCGACGCGCGACGAATTATTTTTCACCTCGATATAGGGAACGGTATGCGCGCCACATTTATCCCCGATTAACAGGCTGTCACACTGGGTATAGTTGCGGCTGTTTTTCGCCTTGGGGTGCATCGACACCAATCCGCGATAGGTGTTTTGCGCAACGCCTGCGCTGATGCCTTTGGATACGATGCGTGATTTGGTATCCTTGCCCAAGTGGATCATTTTCGTGCCAGTGTCGGCCTGCTGATGATTATTGGCAATGGCGATGGAATAAAATTCGCCTTGGCTTTCATTGCCACGCAGAATGCACGATGGGTATTTCCATGTCACGGCGGATCCTGTTTCAACCTGGGTCCACATCACTTTGGATCGATCGCCACGGCAATCGGCGCGTTTGGTCACAAAGTTATAAATGCCGCCCTTGCCGTTTTCATCCCCTGGGAACCAGTTTTGGACTGTGGAATATTTCACCTCGGCGTCTTCTTCGATGATGATTTCGACCACGGCCGCATGCAGCTGCGCTGTGTCGCGTTGCGGTGCTGTGCAGCCTTCTAGATAGGATACATAGCTGCCCTTGTCGGCGATGATCAGCGTGCGTTCGAATTGGCCGGTGTTTTCCGCATTGATGCGGAAATATGTGGACAATTCCATTGGGCAACGTGTGTTTGGTGGGATATAAACAAAGGATCCATCAGAAAACACAGCGCTGTTTAGCGTCGCGTAGTAGTTGTCGGATACCGGTACAACAGAGCCAAGGTATTTCTTGACCAGCTCAGGGTGTTCACGGATTGCCTCGGAAATGGAGCAGAAAATCACGCCTGCTTTCTTTAATTCCTCTTGGAACGTTGTTCCGACCGATACACTGTCAAACACGGCATCAACGGCCACTTTGCGACCCTCGGCAGGCATATCCTCGGCGCCATCAACGCCCGCTAGGATCATCTGTTCCTTTAGCGGGATGCCCAGTTTTTCGTATGTGGCCAGCAATTTTGGATCAACGTCATCCAATGATTTGGGTTTGTCGGCCATCGATTTGGGGCGCGCATAATAATACTGATCCTGAAAATCAATTTCAGGATAGTTGACCATCGCCCATTTGGGTTCGGTCATTTTTTCCCAACGCTCAAATGCCGCCAAACGCCATTCGGTCATCCATTCGGGTTCTTCGTTCTTTTCAGAAATCAACCGCACGATATCTGGATTAACGCCCTTGGGCGCGTATTCCATTTCGATATCCGTGTTCCAGCCATATTTATAGGTGCTGACCTCGCGAACGGCGTCGACTGTCTCTTGATCAACACCTTCTTTGACTTCGACCTTATCCAATGCTGCCACTTCTGGCCTCCTATCGGTTGTTGCCCCAATGCCTTGAGGCGAATTTTGCGTAATGCGCGCACCATGCGTCGCAAAACGATTGAATGTCATTTTCAGTTGTGCTTGGCCCTAAACTGACCCGAACCGCACATGAGGCCATGTCATCATCATAGCCCATAGCCTTTAAAACTTTGCTGGCCTTTACCTTGCCACTTGAACAGGCAGACCCAGCAGATACAGCGAACCCAGACAGATCCATTTGCATCACTTGCGTCTCGCCCTTCCAACCTGGCGTCACAAAATAGGACGTGTTCGGCAGGCGTGCCGCACCTTTCCCGACAAAAATAGTTTTATTTGAAGATTGTGCAATGGTCTTTTCTAGAATGTTTCTAAGTTTTTCGACATTTTGCCAAACACCCTGTTCCAAATCCTGCTGCGCGGCCTGCGCTGCTGCGCCAAATCCAGCAATTCCGATGATATTTTCCGTGCCAGACCTGCGGCCCATTTCCTGACCCCCACCGCGAATGCGGGCTGCGATATCAATACCACGCTTGATCACCAATGCGCCGACGCCCTTGGGACCGCCCAGTTTATGGGCCGAAATAATCGCCATATCCGCGCCAGACCAGTTAAAGGCCAGTGGAATTTTGCCAAATGCCTGTGTCATGTCGCACAACAAAACGCCTTGCGGGACACTCTGCAAAATGCCCGTTTCGGAATTCGCCAGTTGAATGGCAGACCGCGCAGGGTCATCGGTGGTCACACAACCCTGATCCGTTGTTGGCAAATTGGCATCACACCATGCCTGCACCGCATCATGTTCAACGCCTGAACACAGCGCGCCCCGCCCCTCAAGCGCAAGCGCGGCCGCTTCGCTGGCTGAGGATGTGAAAATAATGTCTGCGCCTTCGCAGCCAAAGGCCTGGGCAATCTGCCCACGCGCACGTTCCATGATCCCTTTGGCCGCGCGTCCCTCGGCATGGACGGATGATGGATTGCCGACAACGTCCATCGCCGCAATCATGGCCGTCCTTGCCGCATCCCGCAGCGGGGTTGTGGCGTTGTAATCCAGATATACGCGTGGGCTTGCCATCCGTTATTCATCCACAACTGAAAACAGGTTGGGCACCGCAGGACAGGGTGCCATGGCGTTTTCCACCACATCCGATAACCGCGCCTGATGTAGGAATACATAAACATTGGCCGACAGGCTTTCCCACAAACGGTTTGACAGCGATTGCGCCTTGGACCCCGACACGGCACCACTGGCGCCTGCCCCTTTGTGCATGGCGTCTAGGGTTTCATCGACCGCAGTTAAAATATCAACCACGCGAATGTCTGACGCATGTCGCGCCAAACGGTACCCGCCACCAGGCCCGCGCACCGATTCGACCAAATTTGCACGACGCAGTTTAACAAACAGCTGTTCCAGATAGGCCAGGGAAATATCCTGACGTCGTGATATGTCGGCAAGCGTGACCAAATGATCAGCACCTTGCAATGCCATATCAACCAATGCGATCATCGCATATCGCCCTTTGGTGCTCAGTTTCATATGCTTTTTCCCGCAAATTCATTGACGCGACGCGAAACAGACCTTATGTGCTTTTTAACTGCACACAGGACCCGTTGTTTAGAACCCTTCTAAGAAAACCGAGTCATTTTGTCAAGAATGCACATCCTTTGAGGAGAGACAATTAAATATGCCAGAGGTCATTTTTCCAGGTCCCGAAGGACGCCTAGAAGGTCGATACCACCCACAAAAAGACCGCGACGCCCCGATTGCCATCGTTTTGCACCCGCATCCGCAATTTGGCGGTACGATGAACAACAAGGTCGTCTATAATCTGCACTATGCGTTCTATAACATGGGCTTTACCGTGTTGCGGTTCAATTTCCGCGGCGTGGGCCGGTCGCAGGGTGAATATGATCAGGGCATCGGCGAATTGTCTGATGCGGCCTCGGCGCTGGATTATCTGCAATCTATGAATAACAATTCCAAACATTGCTGGGTTGCAGGGTTTAGTTTTGGGGCATGGATTGGCATGCAACTGTTGATGCGTCGCCCCGAAATCACAGGATTTATTTCTGTGGCCCCCCCCGCAAATATGTATGATTTTTCATTCCTTGCCCCCTGCCCGTCGTCGGGTTTAATCATCAACGGCACCAACGACCGGATCGCGCCGCCAGCTGATACCGAAAGTTTGGTTGGCAAGCTGCAAGAGCAAAAAGGCATCACAATCACGCATACCCAGTTAGAGGGCGCTGGTCACTTCTTTGAAGAGCCACATATGGACCCGATGATTGGCCATGTGACCGATTATGTGAAACGTCGCCTAACGGAAAATTCGCGCTAACATGGGTGTGGTTGACGATCTGGCCGATGCGTTAGCAAAGGACGCGATTGCCATTGCAAGTGCAATTGGCAATGACGATGTGATCTATGAAACCGCAAAAATCCTAGAGGCCACATCCGCCACAATGCAAGAATCCTATATGACATCGGTGCGCGTGCGTTTGGCCGAACGGCGCGCACGCGAATTTTTGGCTGAAAAACTGCCGCCAGATGTGGATGAAATTTAACGCTGTTTGCGCCAGAAATTATCATACAGCATCACGGTTCGTCCATTTTGGTCCCCGTTATAATCCCGTAAAACTGATCGCCTGAAAACCCACCCGCGATGTATTCAGCATTTAACTGCGGATCAGCAGAAAACAAACCGCCCTGCAATGTCGCCCAAGACTGGCGAAATCCAACGCGGCCTGTAAATTCGCCCGTACTGTTCAAATCAGCGTAAATATCGACCCCCAGGCTTGGGATTCCTCCTAACACACGCGGGACATCCCAATTGGTGTTCACGGTCAATAAAACGGGGTGCTGCAACGCAGTTTTCCCTGATATAATTTGAATTTGTGCCTCGTATGTTATGGGACGATCGCCAGTGGCGTCCGACAATGTTCCAGCAACACCATGGAATCCGATGCCGTTTTCCGTACCGGCCACAACAAAATAATCAGGCCGTCGTGTCATGACATAGGATAACGTTGGCCCGGACGAATGCGCATCATCGCCCTGCCAATTTGGGACGCCCAAATCGACGACACAAAGGGGGCCTGTCACCTGAACCTTGGCCCCGTCCACCACCACTGTTTCGGAATGATATTGCACAATATCGCCACCTGCGGTTGGGGATCCTGCCCCACCACCACAGCCCTGCACGCCAATCGCTGCAAGAATAATGAACACATACCGCCCTATCATAAAAAATCGTTAACGTATGAATGGTTAACAATTACTTAAAATAGCTTAGGCTTTCTTGATCTTATTGGCGGCCACGACCTTTTCGGCCAAATCACGGGCGATGGAAAATGCGCCTTTGATTTTATCGCTGTCTTTGGTCCAATCCCTGCGGATCACAATTTTATTATCCTTGATTTTGGCCAAGCCTCTTTGATCGCTGATAAATTCAACCAAGCCCTGCGGCGAAGCAAATTTATCGTTATGGAATTGAATTGTCGCGCCCTTGGGCCCGCCATCCAGTTTTGCGATGCCTGCTTTCTTACACATCGCTTTGATCCGAACGATCAGCATCAATGTGTTGACCTCTTTGGGTAATTTACCAAACCGGTCAATCAGCTCGGCGGCAAAGCCCTCTAGCTCGACCTTGGTCGACAGTTGCGACAACCGACGATACAGCCCCAAACGTACATCTAGATCGGGTACATAATCCTCGGGGATCAGAACAGAAACACCCAGATTGATCTGTGGTGCCCATTGATCGTCGTCCAGCACCGCCTCGGATTGCCCCGATCTGATTTTGGCAATCGCCTCTTCTAGCATGGATTGATAAAGCTCATATCCCACATCGCGCATATGGCCAGATTGTTCTTCGCCCAGCATATTGCCTGCGCCGCGGATATCCAAATCTTGGCTGGCCAGCGTAAAGCCCGCGCCAAGCGTGTCCAAGCTGCTAAGTACGCGCAGACGTTTTTGCGCAGTTATCGTCAGTTTGGCATTCGGTTTGGTCGTAAGATAGGCATAGGCCCGCGTTTTCGACCGCCCCACACGTCCCCGAATTTGGTAAAGCTGCGACAGCCCAAACATATCAGCCCGATGAATTACAATCGTATTGGCGGTCGGAATGTCCAATCCAGATTCCACAATGGTCGTGGCCAATAACACATCGAATTTACCATCATAAAAGGCATTCATCCGATCATCCAATTCCCCCGCGGCCATCTGCCCATGCGCCACGACATAGGTCAGTTCTGGGCATTGTTCGCGCAAAAACTGTTCGATTTCGGGCAGATCAGAAATTCGCGGGACAACGTAGAACGATTGACCCCCACGGTAATGTTCGCGCAACAACCCTTCGCGAATGGTGATGGCGTCAAATTCACTGACAAAGGTGCGGATCGCCAAACGATCCACGGGCGGTGTGCCGATGATCGACAGATCGCGGACCCCCGACAATGACAGTTGCAATGTGCGCGGAATGGGTGTCGCTGTCAGCGTCAAAACGTGAATGTCGGACCGCATCTGTTTTAGGCGTTCTTTGTGTTGTACGCCGAAATGCTGTTCTTCGTCGATGATCAATAATCCCAGCGATTTGATGTTGACGGATTTGGCCAAAACCGCATGTGTCCCGATGACGATATCAACGGTACCATCAGCCAGCCCTTTGCGCGTTTGTTCGGCCTCTTTGGTGCCAACAAATCGGGACAGTTGTCTGATATTTAACGGAAAACCGCGGAAGCGGTCGGCAAAATTCTTGGCATGCTGGCGCGCCAACAGGGTTGTTGGTGCAATAACCGCAACCTGCAACCCAGACATCGCAGCCGCAAAGGCCGCGCGCATAGCAACTTCGGTCTTACCAAAGCCCACATCGCCGCAGACCAAACGATCCATTGGCCGTCCGGCATCTAGGTCATCAAGCACATCGCCGATGGCTGCCAGCTGGTCGTCAGTTTCTTGGTAAGGGAAGCGCGCACAAAATGCATCCCACATCCCCTCGGGCGGGTTTAACACCGGCGCTTTGCGCAGTTCCCGTTCGGCAGCAACACGGATCAACCGTTCTGCCATTTCGCGGATACGCTGTTTTAACTTGGCCTTCTTGGCCTGCCATGCGCCGCCGCCAAGGCGGTCTAGCAGGCCCTCTTCATGGCCATAGCGCGACAACAATTCGATATTTTCAACCGGTAAATAAAGGCGTGATTTTTCGGCGTATTCCAGCAACAAACATTCATGCGACGCGCCTGCGGCTGTAATCACCTCAAGTCCATGATAGCGACCAATGCCATGATCGACATGAACGACCAAATCCCCTGGTGACAGGCTTTGCGCCTCGGTCAGGAAATTATCCGCTTTGCGTTTTTTAGACCTTTGGCGGATTAACCGATCGCCCAGAACATCTTGTTCAGAAATAACCGTCAGGTCATCGGTTTCAAACCCATGTTCCAAGGCCCAAACCGCCAAATACAGGCCAGACTTTCCAAGGCGGGTTCCGTTTTTGATTTCGATCGTTTCTGAGAGCCCTTCGTCCTCGATCAAACCGGCTAGGCGTTCGCGCGCACCTTGGGAATAGCTGGCGATAACAACCGGTCCTTGGACCAATTTTTTGCGAATATGGTCGCTAAGCGCACTGAACAGGCTGATTGTTTCTTGCTGTCGTTCGGGGGCAAAATTGCGCCCGGCGCGCGCGCCTGCATCAATCGCATTTGGTCCACTGGCCTGCGGCAAAGGATTGAATTGCAACACCCGATGTCCTGATATCGCTTGTGCCCAATCATTGTCATCCAAATACAGTAAATCAGGCGGGATCGGTTTATAAACGGTGTCTATCCGGTTTTTCTGATCCATCGCGATTTTACGTGTTTCAAACTGATCAACAATGCCATCCCAACGCGAGACCCGCATTGGTGTCAGTTGATCATCCAAGGTAACAGATGCATCAGGCAGATAGTCGAATAATGTTTCCAATTTATCATGAAAAAACGGCAACCAATGTTCGACACCTTGGTGTTTGCGCCCTGCGCTGACGGCTTCATACAATGGATCGTCGGTCCGTGCTGCGCCAAACTCAATACGATAATTTTGTCGAAATCGCGTTATGGCACTGTCGTCCAATATCACTTCGGATACGGGGGCCAACTCAACCGTTTGCAACACATCACTTGAGCGTTGCGTATCGGGGTCAAACCGCCGCGCACCATCTAACACGTCGCCAAAAAAATCCAACCGCACAGGTCCACCTGGACCAGGTGGGAAAATATCGATGATCCCGCCACGGATCGCGTAGTCGCCTGGTTCCATAACTGTTGGTGATTGCGAAAACCCCATGCGCACCAAAAACTGGCGCAGGTCCGTTTCATTGACACGTTGACCAACAGTGGCACGAAATGATGCCCCCTGAATGACCGACCGCGCCGGAATACGCTGCATGGCCGCATTCAGCGTCGTCAAAACCACGCAAGATTTGGGCATATCATGGACCAGACCGGCCAAGGTCGCCATACGTGTCGCCGAAATTTCTGCATTTGGCGATACACGATCATAGGGCAAACAATCCCAAGCAGGAAAGGTAAAGACAGGCACATCAGGGGCAAAAAACTGCAATGCCTCGGCCATAGCAGCCAGCCGTTTATCATCACGCGCAATATGCAAAACGGCACGACCATTTTTGGCCAGTTCCGACAATAAAAATTTTGCGTCATATCCTTCGGGGACGCCGCCCACGCGAATAAACTGTCCCATATGATGTTGTCCCTAGGTTATGGCAAAATGCTAGATGACAGAATGCCAGAATTGACCATATTCACCCACATTCCCCAAAACGTTGTCAGGAATATAAATATTGCGGCCAAAATCATTTTATAGATCCGGAACCGATACATGACCCGATACAGATCGTCAAATTGAGGGTTTGTTCGCAGAATGACACGCGCAAATTGATACCGAATAACAGCTACGCTAGACAGCGGGACAAGCAGAAAAAACAACGCCTGCAAAATTTCGCTTTGGTAATAAAATGCCAACACGGCCCAAGTTGTGACCAAAAATGACGCGGATGCCGCAAAGATGACCCAAGATGCACCTTGATACATCCGCACTGTCATTTGCGCATTTTCGGGGACCAACTGTTCCAGATAATACCGCATATAATCATCGCCACGACGTGCCAAAATCCAATAATAAAACGGCACCCCCATCGTACGATGGGTGACTGCGGTCCAGACAACAAACAGCCCAAGCCAGTACCAGATGTTGCTAAACGATGAAAATTCGATGTAATCCAAAGGTGTGCCTATTTTTCAAGTATGGGGCAACATAACCCCTTGGACGTGAATGACAATAGCCAAGGGCGCATGCTCTCTTGCTCATGACAAAAAAAACTGCCAACTTAGCGCAAATTTGAAATATGAGGCACACCATGACCAATACGATCCAAGGCCCCTTTCCATTCACCCGATTTCGCCGCGTGCGAAAATCTGCGGCAACCCGCGCCTTGGTTCGCGAAACGCGGCTGAGTGTGGATGATCTGATTTGGCCCGTGTTTGTTTGTGATGGTGACGGCGTGGAACAGCCTGTGTCATCCATGCCAGGCGTCATGCGTCGCAGCGTCGACAAAATTGTCGAAGCCGCAAGCCAAGCGTTCGATTTGGGCATCCCCGCGATTTGTCTGTTTCCCTATACTGATCCATCGCTGAAAACCGCCGATTGTGCCGAGGCGTGGAATCCCGACAACCTGTCAAACCGTGCGACCCGTGCCATCAAACAGGCTGTGCCTGATATCGCCATTATGACTGACGTGGCTCTGGATCCCTATAACAGTAACGGCCATGACGGGTTCGTCGTTGATGGTGAAATCCTAAACGACGAAACGATCGAGGCCTTGGTCAAGCAAGCCCTATCCCAAGCCGAAGCTGGCGCAGATATTATCGGACCATCCGATATGATGGACGGCCGCATCGGCGCATTGCGCGAGGCATTGGAAACCGAAGGTCATACAAATGTATGCTTGATGTCCTATGCTGCAAAATATGCCAGTGGGTTTTATGGACCTTTTCGCGACGCAGTTGGGGCCAGTGGCGCATTAAAGGGCGATAAAACCACCTATCAAATGGATCCCGCCAACAGTGACGAAGCCCTGCGTTTGGTGGCGCGTGACTTGGAAGAAGGCGCAGACATGGTCATGGTCAAACCCGGCATGCCCTATCTGGATATTTGTCGCCGTGTCAAAGACAGCTTTGGCGCGCCCACATATGCCTATCAGGTGTCGGGCGAATATGCGATGCTGCAAGCCGCGTTTCAAAACGGCTGGCTGGATGCTGATAAGGTCATGATGGAAAGCTTGCTGACATTCAAACGGGCGGGCTGTGACGGTATTTTGACCTATTTCGCGCCCGAAGCTGCGCGAAAACTGGCCAAATCCTGACAATCTGGATGACAAGACTGGGCGAACAGGTTACAATATCGCCCAGAAAACAAAACAAAAAAATCGAGCTTTAACATGACACTTTTTTCACGACGCAGCGCAATGGCGCTGATGATGGTCGCAGGCCTAGGGGCCTGTACAAATGGCATAGGCAATGGGTTTTCAGGCAGCACAGCCGATAAAATCGATGCACGCGTGGCACGCACAATCGACCGCATGCACCAAGAATTCCCAACGACACGCGAATTGTCACAAAAAGCCGCAGGCATGCTGGTCATGCCGCTGATTACTGAGGCCAGCCTAGGGTACGGTGGCGGCTATGGTCGCGGTGCATTGGTCATAAACGGCGAAATTGTGGATTATTATTCGACGACATTTGCATCCGTTGGGCTGCAAATTGGCGCGCACCAATATGCGCATACCCTGTTTTTCATGACCCAAGAGGCGCTAGAGGAATTTAGATCATCCCAAGGCTGGGCCGCAGGGGGTGATATCGAATACGCCCTGCCCTCGGGCGGCGAAGCAATGCGTGCAGAAACAACGACCGCACTTAGCGAAGTTGTGGCTTATGTTTTCGGACAGGCTGGCATCAAATTCGGCGCATCACTTGAAGGTTCGAAATATACACGCATTATTCCCTAGGATCACCACACAACACAACCAGCAAACATCGTTTGCAACGGGGCCAACAATTTGTGTTGCGCCCCGTTTTTTTATGAAAATACGCGGCAAATCCCTGAAACTTGACCAAAACAGGTAACCAACCATTGCGCCCTACATCAATGGTCTGCTATACCTTGGCACAACAATATATAGAAAAATCTGATGCGAGCAATTCACAGTGACAGAAACGCCTGAAACACCCGAAACTGACGACGAAAACCGGCCCGTACGCATGCCATTCGATGGCCCATCGGTATCTATTACAGATGAACTAAAAACAGCCTATCTTGACTATGCAATGAGCGTGATTGTCAGTCGTGCCATTCCTGATCTGCGCGATGGCCTGAAACCTGTGCACCGTCGCATTTTGTATGCGATGCACGAAACGGGCAACACGGCCGACAAATCCTATCGTAAATCTGCACGTCCTGTGGGCGATGTTATGGGTAAATACCACCCCCATGGCGACAGCGCGATTTATGACGCATTGGTCCGTATGGCCCAAGATTTTTCAATGTCATTGCCGTTGCTGGATGGTCAGGGCAACTTTGGTTCGATGGATGGCGACAACCCCGCCGCCATGCGCTATACCGAGGTACGCATGGACAAACCCGCCGCATTTTTGTTGGCCGACATTGACAAAGACACTGTCAATTTTCAGGATAACTATGACGGCAAAGACCGTGAACCCACTGTTTTACCGGCCCGTTTTCCAAATATGTTGGTCAATGGCGCAGGTGGTATTGCCGTCGGTATGGCCACGAATATCCCGCCCCACAACTTGGGCGAGGTGATTGATGCAACGCTGGCCCTGATCGACGATCCTGATCTGGATGCAGAACAACTGATCCAATATGTCCCTGCCCCCGATTTTCCGACAGGTGGCGTTATTTTAGGGCGCTCTGGCGCACGCAAAGCCTATACCGAAGGACGCGGCAGCGTCGTGATCCGCGCCAAAACCCGGATCGAGGAAATCCGCAAAGATCGATATGCGATCATCATTGACGAAATTCCCTATCAGGTGAACAAAGCCACGATGATTGAGCGCATCGCAGAACAGGTCCGCGAAAAGAAAATTGAGGGCATCGCCCATGTTCAGGACGAATCTGACCGCAATGGTGTGCGTGTTGTCGTCGAATTGAAACGCGATGCCACGGCCGAGGTGGTGTTAAACCAGCTCTATCGCTTTACGCCGATGCAGACATCCTTTGGCTGTAACATGTTGGCACTGAATGGTGGCCGTCCGGAACAGCTGACATTGCGGACATTTCTGACCAATTTCATCGATTTCCGAGAAGAGGTCGTCGCCCGCCGCACCGCCTATGAATTGCGCAAAGCACGCGAACGCAGCCATATCCTGTGTGGTTTGGCTGTTGCCGTCACAAACGTGGACGAAGTTGTCGCCACCATCCGCAGTTCATCGGACGCCGCCGAGGCGCGTGAAAAATTGATGACCCGTGCATGGCCTGCCCATGACATTGCGGAATACATCCGCTTGATTGACGATCCAACCCATACCATCAACGATGATGGCACCTATCACCTGTCCGAAACCCAAGCGCGTGCCATTTTGGAACTGCGTCTGCAACGCCTGACACAAATTGGCGTCAAAGAGGTCACCGACGAACTGCAAGAGTTGGCCGGTAAAATCCGCGAATACCTGGATATTTTGGCGTCTCGCGAACGGATCTTGGACATTATCCGTGCGGAATTGCACGAAGTTAAAGATCAATTTGCCGTGCCGCGTCGGACAGAAATCGTCGATTGGGCCGGTGATATGGACGACGAAGATCTGATCGAACGCGAAGATATGGTCGTGACGATCACATCAGGCGGCTATATCAAGCGTACGCCTTTGGTTGATTTCCGAGCACAACGTCGTGGTGGCAAAGGCCTATCAGGCATGCAAACCAAAGACGAAGATGTGGTGACCAACCTGTTCGTGGCCAACACGCATACTCAGCTGTTGTTCTTTACAACAGATGGCATGGCCTACAAACTGAAAACATGGCGCCTGCCCCAAGGGGGCCGAACCGCCAAAGGCAAAGCAATTGTAAACATCCTGCCGATCCCGACAGGCGTTTCAATCGCGGCAATCATGCCTGTCGACGTCCCCGAGGATGATTGGGAAAACCTGCAAATCATCTTTGCAACATCGCAGGGTGACGTTCGACGCAACGCATTGTCAGATTTTGTAAATGTACGTTCCAACGGTAAAATCGCGATGGATCTGCCTGACGGGGTCGAATTGGTAAATGCGCGGATTGCAGGCGAAGATGACGATGTCATGCTGTTTACAGATTCTGGTCGCGCGATCCGGTTTTCCACCACCGATGTCCGCGTCTTTAAGGGTCGTAAATCAACTGGTGTGCGCGGCATTCGTTTGAATGGCGACGACCGCGTCGTATCAATGTCGATCATCCGCCATTTCGAAGCCACAGCTGACGAACGCGCCGCCTATCTGAAAATGCGCCGCGCGATGGCAGGTGTTGCCGATGATGACACCACCCCAGTGGACGAAGATGGCGGAAATGCAAACGCGCAAATCAGCACGGAACGCTATGCGGAAATGTCCGCGGCTGAAAACCTGATCCTGACGATCACCGCCGCTGGATCAGGAAAATTGTCATCCAGTCATGATTACCCCGTTCGCGGACGTGGCGGCATGGGCGTGACTGCGATGGACAAGGCGATGCGTGGTGGCGATATTGTGGCATCCTTCCCAGTGGAATTGTCAGACCAGATCATGTTGGCCACATCCAAGGGACAATCGATCCGCGTGCCTGTCGATGGTATTTCATTCAGGTCGCGCAGTGCAGGTGGTGTGCGTGTGTTCAACACCGGCGCCGGCGAAGAAGTTGTCTCGGTCGCTTGGATCGCGGATCAGGGCGATGACGATGCAGCAGAGGACGCACCACAAACGGATTAAGATCCAATCCTTTCTGAACCTAAATATCCCAAAATACACGGTAAGCCATTCGTCTGAATGGCTTACTTTCTTTTTATTTGCACGCAATACTTTGGTTATGTCCGATAAACCTTTCGCAGGTGCGCATTCGATGCATCTGGATACCAAGAGACCAAAATGCAAAACTGGGATGATTTGAAATTTTGTTTGGCGCTAGAGCGCTATACCACCATGACTGCCGCAGCCAAGGCATTGGGAACGAATGTCGCCACAGTGTCGCGCCGCATTGAACGGATGACCGAACAGGCGGGCCAACCCCTGTTTGTGCGCGATCAAACACAGTGGGTTGCAACGGCCTTGGGCAAAAAACTGGCTGATTTGGCGGGGGATTTGGAAACGGGTATCCAATCCTCTGCCCCTATGGTCGGTCAAAAGTTGACGCGCCAAACATTACGCCTGTCTTTGCCGGATATGTTGGCCTGTGTAATTGCGAAACAGGATATGTCCCCGCTTTATGATCAACTGCCCAATCTGGAACTGTCGTTCTCGGATAAACCGGCCAGCCTAGCCTATGGTGAAACAGATTTGGTGCTGTCCCATGTGGAACCGACCGAAGGCCGCGTTTTACGCCGTAAAATCACAGATCTGTATTTCGCCCTGTACCAACATGCAGGTTGGAATGCACCCGCAACCAACTGGCTATCGATTGCCAGCAATCACGATCTGGAACAGCAACAGGATCAAATGGACCAATTTGGTGGGCCCGCAGCGATCACAGTGCCAAATGTCGCACAGGCCGTTGATATCATGACGATACGTCCGGTTGCCAGCCTGCTGCCCGTGACATGGGCCCAACGCAATCCGAATTTGGTGGCGCTGCCCGCAGTGCGTCCACAGCCGTATCCTGTGTGGATGTCCTATCACGTCACACGGCGACATGACCCTGTTATACAACACGCCATCACTTGGCTAGATAGCTGCTTACAGCCGAAACACTGATCCCTGTCTGATGGTGATTATAGAAACTCAGAAAATTTCTGATTGATATAATCGACAAATGGCGCTGCGGTGGGCTGGGTGCCACAGGCCTGCGCAATCAGATCTGGTGCGGGCACAGATGCCCCATGGCGTTGCACATTTTCGCGCAACCAATCGCGTGCGCGCACTGTATCCCCTTGGGCCAGATCGTGACGCAGATTTGGATCATCTTGGGTCATTTTGGCCCATAGATTGCCGGCGTAAATATTGCCGATCGAATAGGTTGGAAAATATCCCAACAGCCCTTCGGACCAATGGATATCCTGCAACATGCCATGGGCTGGGCAATCAACATCATAACCAAAATCCGACGCAAAGCGATCGTTCCAAGCGGTTTCAACATCGGCTACGGCCAAATCACCGGAAATCAGCGCACGTTCCAGATCAAATCGCAGCATGATATGCAGGTTATATTGCAGTTCGTCCGCTTCGGTCCGAATGAACCCCCGCGACACCGCATTCACGGCACGATAAAAATCGAATTCTGTTGCAATACCAATATCGCCAAATACATCGCGCATCCGACCATAGAGCCATCCACAAAATTCGCGAGAACGCGCCAGTTGGTTTTCGTAAATGCGGCTTTGACTTTCATGCACACCCAACGATGTGCCCTGCCCCAAAATGGTAAAGTTATAGTCCGCATCTATGTTTTGTTCATAGGTGGCGTGACCCACTTCGTGGATTGTGGAATACAGGCTGTCAAAGGGGCGTGCATCGTCAAAGCGCGTGGTAATGCGCACGTCATTGCCCCCGCCCGTGCTAAAGGGATGCAGCGCCACATCAATGCGCCCACGCGTCAGATCATAGCCGAACACACCTGCAATTTCTTGGGTCAATGCCAATTGCGCATCCCGCGGGAAATGCCCCGACAGTTGCGGCGCAGGGGCTGCCTGTAACACCGCGGCACGCAGATCAACCAAGGCAGGGCGCAATTCATCAAACATCGCGGCCACATCTGCCACACGACCGTCTGGTTCATATTCACGAAACAGCGCGTCATAGGGCGACATGTCTGTGCCTTGGGCAATGGCTGCGGCCTTTTGCTTGGACAGATCAACCACCTCGGACAACAGCGGTAAAAATATCGCCGTGTCGTTTTCGGATTTCGCCTGTGCCCACGCGGCATGGGATCGCGCCGTGATACGGGCCAAGGCCACGCTAAGATCGGCAGGGATTTTTTTGGTTTTTTCAAAACTGCGCTGGATCAAATCATATTGACGCCGTTCAACGACGGCCAATTCAGACGCAGACACAGCCGCCAATAAATCGCCCAATTCAGGGGATGTATTGCGGGCATGGACTGTCGCCTCAAGCGCGGCCATTTCTTCGGATCGGTCGCCTGCGCCGCCTTTGGGCATTACGGTTTCATGGTCCCATCCCAACCGTTGCGCAATGCGCCCCAAGGCTTCGGTTTGGCGTTGATAGGATTGTAATGCGTCAAATGCCTGCGTCATAGGTTCATGCCCCCCGTACGGATTGCACTGCGGGATAGCCGGCCATGAACCGCGCGCGCAGGATCAATACCCATGTCACAACTGCGCCCAGCTGATGCACAATCGCAATCTGCCACGGGGCCGAATACATGACCGTAATGATCCCCAGCACCATTTGGAAAAACGCCATCGCCAAAACAGCATTGAACCCAAAGCGCACCTGCGTATTGCCCGATTTACGCGCCACGCGCCACACAACGATGGCAAAGATCATCAGCACATAACCGGCCATGCGGTGGATGAATTGCACCAGACCATCATCTTCAAAGAAATTACGCCACCAAGGTGTCAGGGAAAACATATCAGGTGGGAAAAATTCGCCCGCCATCAATGGCCAATCCACATAATTGCGCCCCGCATCGATCCCCGCGACCAAGGCCCCAAGCAGAATTTGCAAAAATGCAAGATGCATCAGGCCGGTGCCCATTGAAAACAGACGCGTTTCGCGCATGCGTCGACGCTGAATCAGATCCTTTTCGGTTTGGCCCAATTGGAACACATACCATGAAATGAACCCCAAGATGACAAAAGCCAATCCCAAATGTGTCGCCAAACGATAGCTGGCCACATCCAACATGGTGCCCGTCAAACCGCTGGATACCATCCACCAGCCAACAGCGCCCTGCAATCCACCCAATGCGCCCAACAACAGCATGCGCGAAGTCCAGCCATTTGGAATATTTTTAGTCAGCAAAAATCCAAAAAACCCGATGGCCCAGACCAATCCAATGACGCGGCCCAACTGGCGATGTCCCCATTCCCACCAGTAAATGAACTGGAATTCGGACATAGACATCCCTTTATTTTGTAACTGATATTCTGGGATCGCACGGTATTTGTCGAATTCAGATTGCCAAGCGGCCTCGGACATTGGCGGCAAGGCACCTGTTAGCGGCCGCCATTCCGTGATCGACAATCCGCTGTCGGTCAGCCGTGTCAAACCGCCCACCGCAATCATGACAACCACCAAAGCAAACAGTATCATCATCCAAAGCCGCACCCCAGCGCGCGCGCCAGACTTGCTGCCGCGCTCAATCACGCCTTGGGCGGATGTCGCAGGGGCTGCGGATTTATCTGTACCAATCTCTTGGAAAATAGCGCGTTTGCCTTGGGTCATTTGAACTGCCTATCTGTATGTTTTGCTTAACGTATACATAGAATGGCCTGCCCGTTGAAACAAGTCACTGGGGCGGTGTTTTACCACGTAGCAATTGTCGCAGTATGCCATGGAACATTTGAACATCGCTGCGTGTCAGTGGCAGGCGCGACCACAAATTGCGCAAATTGGTTTTCATCCCTGCTGATTTTTCAACCGGAAAGAAAAATCCAGCCTCGTCTAGGCGCTGTTCGTAATGATCCGCCAGTTTTTCAATTTCGATATGTTCGGCCCAGTCGGTCTTGGCCATTTCCATCGACATATCGGCAATTTCAGCGGTCGCGCGGCGCCATTCATACGATACCAACAAAACGCACTGCGCCAAATTAAGGGACGGAAATTCTGGGTTCACGGGCACTGAAATAATGGCATTGGCTTGCGCGACGTCATCATTTTCCAAACCCGATCGCTCTGGGCCAAACAAAACCGCTACGTTTTGACCCTGGCCAATTTTTTCCGCAGCAAGCCGCATGGCTGCCTCGGGCGAATAAACGGGTTTTGTCAATCCGCGCGCACGCGCTGTTGTTGCAAATGTAAAATGACGGTCCGTCAGGGCATCTGGGACGGTGTCGAAATGGCCTGCCTCGTCCAACAATCGCCCCGCGCCGCTTGCCATCGCGACCGCCTTAGAGCTGGGCCAACCATCGCGTGGGGCCACAACGCGCATCCGGTCCAAACCGAAATTCCACATACCACGCGCAGCCGCGCCGATATTTTCGCCCATCTGTGGACGGACCAAGACAAATGAAGGCTGTGGCGTATCTGTTGGCATTTCGGATCCTTTCGTTTGGGCGTGATGTAGGTTAGTTTGTTCCACAAGAAAACCCCAAATCCCGCAAATCCAGCATGGTCAAACACAAAATTCCGCGCTATTACATCGTCAAGGTGAAACAAGGACACACACATGTCAGATCAAGAACATCCCCAACTGTATTTGGTGACACCATCTGAATTTGAACCGGCTGAATTTTCCGTAATTTTGGTCGATCTGCTTGATGAATTCGACATTGCCTGTGTACGGGTCGCATTGGGAACACGCGACGAAACGCGCATCATTAAATGCGCAGATTCCGTTCGCGAAATCTGTCACGCCCGCGATGTGGCGGTCGTGATCCAAGACCATGTCTTGATGGTTGAACGGTTGGGGCTGGACGGCGTGCATTTCAGTGATGGATCGCGCCATGTGCGCAAAACACGCAAAGATTTGGGCGATGACGCCATCGTGGGCACATTCTGCGGCGCATCGCGTCATGACGGCATGAGCGCGGGCGAACAAGGTGCAGATTACGTCAGCCTAGGCCCCATCAGCGGGGCAAATTTAGGCGATGGGACCTTGGCCGAATTTGACACGTTCCAGTGGTGGTCCGAAATGATCGAAGTGCCCATAATTGCCGAAGGTGGGCTAACACCTGAATTGATCACCAAGCTGACCCCAGTCAGCGATTTTTTCGCGATTGGCGATGAAATCTGGACCCAAGACGACCCCAAGGCTGCCCTGTCTACCTTGATCGCGGCAATGGGCTAGCCTTGTTGTGACAGATGCGCGGCGCGAACATCTGTTTCCAGCGCCGCAGCAATCGCTTTACGCGATGGAAAATCTGACACTTTGCGTTCTGGGTGGTAAATGACATCCACCCGACCTTGGCGAAATTTGGCCAAGGTATGGATCAGATGCGTGCCAAAATCCATATCACCCCACCACCCGTAAAATCGTGGATCTACGCCACTGGGCGCATGAAAATTAACGGTCACCGGTTGGATATACATATCATCGTGTAATTCGGGCGCAAAAAACGCCGCAAAAAGGGTTGTTTTAAACGGCAACACACGCAAACCATCGGTTGAGGTGCCTTCTGGGAAAAACAGCAGACGATGGTTGTGTTTTAATCTGGATTCAAAGGTTTCCTTTTGCGCTTTGGCCTGACGGGGATCGCGTTTGATAAACACCGTTCCCGTGGCGCGGGCCAGCCATCCGATACCAGGCCATGCGGCTACTTCGGATTTGGATACAAAATAAACCCGTTGCGCGGCATTTAGAGTGAAAATATCCAACCAAGACGAATGGTTTGCCACGATTGCCCCTGTGTGGCGCATGGGTTTGCCAATGGTACGATACCGGATGCCCATCAGGATCAGGGCCGTGCGGCAGACTGCTTGGGTCAGAAATGGGGTCACGGGCCGGTTCAAACCAAAAATTGGCCGTTCAATCACGCGTAGCAGTAACAATACACCCAATCCGCCAAAAACAACAATCGCAATGGGGATCGCCCGTAAAATTGCGATGACCCAGCCCAAAGCAGAAATGTCTTTTAGATCGGGCTCTGGCCCTTCATCCCAAGTGAGCGACATCAAAAACGATCCTTTCGAAACAGGGTACTTTGTTTTTCGTTCATATTTTGAATATCCAAAATCATACAAATGTCGGTTGTATTAAACCTGTGATCCACATAGGCGCCCTGCCCAATCACGCCCCCCAACCGCAGATAGGCTTTGATCAACGCAGGCACCTGACGCATGGCGGACAAACGATCCATTGTATGAACATCCAATAAATCCATGGGCTGATTGTTCGGCGGCTTGGCCGTCACACGCAGATGCGGCGGGGCCAAGTGTTTGTGATGTAATGCGGTCAGTGCAGGCGCAAGCTGCGCAATATCGGTGCCGGCAAAACTGGCAACGCCAAACAAAATCTGGATATCATGGGCCGTGACATATTCGGCCAAGGCCTGCCACAGCACAAACATACCCATCCCATTGCGATAGCGTGGATCCAAACAGGACCGCCCCAATTCCAACAACCGCCGTTCAGACTGCAGTAGCCGCGTCAAATCATATTCATGTTCAGAATAAAACTGCCCCACTTGGGTACGGTTTTCCCCGCGCAGCAGACGGTATACACCTACAACACCCAGCGGCACATCCTGCGGCGCATGGTCGTCGATCAACAGTAAATGATCATAGTGCGGATCAAACTGATCGCATTCCAACATACGTTCATGATCAACATGGTCGCCGCTTCCGCCCAATTCTTGTACAAATACGCGATAGCGTAATCGCTGCGCCGCGAACAGTTCGTCATCCGACTGCGCTAATTTAGTGCGAAAATCTGGGGGCGTGATTGACATTTATGTTTTCGGTTCCTGCATCAATGCCCTAGTTGCATGACACAATTTGATGCACCAGGATACAAAATTATCCGTGTAAGTTTCTGTTTCTTCATATTATTATTCCGCGGAATAAATAACCTCTAGCAACACATGTGATCCATCGATGACAACCTTTCCCTGCTCGGTGAAATTCACCGTAACCTTGCCATTTACGCGCGATTGCACTTGCCCCACGCCCCAGTCAGGTTGTTGGGGGTGTCGCACCAACATGCCAGGTTCCAAAAATTCGTTCAGGTCACTCATACTAACCTCATAGGAGTTCGCGTTGAAACATACCACACTGGCCAATTTGGTGGCCTCCCGGATCTGCCATGATCTGATAAACCCAATTGGCGCAACACACAATGGCATCGAATTATTGGCATTGGATCCCAATGTGCCCAAAGGCCTGGAATTCGATCTGATCACGGCCAGCTTAAACGATGCCAAAGCACGGGTCGAATTTTGCAGGCTGGTGTTTGGGGCAGCGGCAGCGGACATGACGGTGACCAGCGCCACATTTCGCAGCCTGATGTCAAACATCTTTGATCAAAAACGCTATGGTATGACCTGGGGATTGCCCGATACGATTGATCGCGCCTTGGCCAAGCGGTTGGGCCTGTCTATGCTGTGCATCGAACAACAAATGCCGCGTGGGGCCAATATATCAATATCCGCCGATCAGATCATTGCTGAAACACCACATGCACGCGATATTTTACCCCAATGGGACCATGTAAAAAATGCCCAAGCCAGTCCCATATTACAGGGACGTGACGTGCAATTTGCCGTTCTGGGGGCTGTTGTGGGGTATGATCCGTCCGTGATCATTGACCTGCATCCCCAGCGCGTTGAATTGGGCCTGCGCTAACGGCGGGTCGTTCCGTTCCCTAAAACTTGATATTTGAAACTGGTTAATTGTTGCGCGCCCACTGGACCGCGCGCATGCAATTTACCAGTTGCAATCCCAATTTCTGCCCCCAAGCCAAATTCACCGCCATCCGCAAACTGGGTAGACGCATTATGCATCAAAATTGCACTGTCCACGCGTTCAAAAAATCGATCCCGCGTAATGGTGTTTTCTGTCAAAATACAATCAGTGTGGTTCGATCCATAGGATCCAATATGCGCAATCGCCATATCCACATCATCGACTACGCGCGCAGCAATAATACTGTCTAGGTATTCACAGCCCCAATCGCTGTCCGTTGCAGGAACGGTGCCTGCAATGGATTGCAGAACACTATCGGCACGCACCTCGACACCCGCCTCGACCAACATTTTGATCACATCGTGGCCCAGGCCCGAGACCAAATCGCGGTGGATCAACAAACATTCAGCTGATCCGCAAATCCCTGTACGTCGTGTTTTCGAATTCAACACAACGTCCAATGTTTTTTGCGCGTCTGCGTCGCCATCAATGTAAATATGAACAATGCCTTCTAGATGGGCAAACACAGGCACCCGCGCTTCGCGTTGAACCAAGCCGACCAAGCCCTTGCCACCACGGGGGACGATAACATCGACATAATCCACCATGGTCAATAATTCCTGCACAGCGGCACGATCCCGCGTTGGTACCAATTGAATGGCATGCTCTGGCAATCCAGCTGCGCGTAATCCGTCAACCAAACATGCATGCAAAATGGATGCACTGTGAAAACTTTCGGATCCGCCACGCAAGATAACCGCATTTCCAGCCTTAAGGCATAATGCGCCGGCGTCTGCGGTGACATTTGGTCGGCTCTCATAAATGACGCCAATCACGCCCAATGGGGTGGTAACCTTTTGTATATGTAATCCATTGGGGCGATCCCATGCATCCAACACGCGACCAACAGGATCATCCTGCTGGGCGATTGTTTCTAGAGCATCCGCAATGGCATGAACACGGTCTGTGTCCAACATCAAACGATCCAACATCGCAGCACTCAGCCCCTTGTTCCGCCCAAATTCCATATCCTTGGCATTTTCGACCAAGATCTGATCTACAGCGTCGCGCATTTTCTGCGCCGCCACCTGCAATGCCGTTGATTTGGACTGCGCCGAGGCAAATGCAAGTTGTGCCGCCGCTTGACGTGCCTGTTCCCCCAAAGTCACCATAATGCCATGAATGTCTATCATAATTGCCCCCTATACGGCCATATCATCGCGATGTATCAGCGCCGAACGCCCCGCATAGCCCAGTATCTGTTCAATCTGTGATGAATTGCAGCCAATCAATGCCTTTGCCTCTTGTGCTGCATAGGCGGTCAAGCCCTGCCCCACATCACGGCCTGATTGATCCACAATAGTCACCATGTCACCACGGCGAAATTGACCCGAAACGGCGATCACACCCGCGGGCAGTAAACTTTTGCCGCTGTTTAATGCATGCGCGGCACCTGCATCCACCGTTATGGTCCCCATGGGTTTCATCGATGAAATCCAACGTTTTCGCGCGTCATGCGGATCGCCCATAGCCATAAACCATGTACAATTTGCCCCCTGTTCCAAGGCTTGCAAAGGCGACAAACCCGACCCTTCGGTTATGGCCATGGAACAGCCCGCTGCAACAGATGTTTTTGCAGCCATCAGCTTGGTTTTCATGCCCCCTTTGGACACACCTGAAACCCCGTCTCCGGCCATTGCTTCGATCTCGGGTGTGATGTCATGGATCACATCAAACCGTTTTGCCGTGGGATCAATATGCGGGTTTGCCGAATAAAATCCATCCACATCTGACAACAGCACCAACTGATCCGCGCCAACTGTTGCCGCCACCTGCGCAGCCAATCGGTCATTATCACCATAGCGGATTTCATCTGTCGCAACTGTATCGTTTTCGTTTACAATCGGCACGGCATCTAGCGAAATCAAGGTCTCCATCGTTGAACGCATATTCAGATATCGGCGGCGATCTGCGCTGTCTTCAAGGGTGACCAACACCTGCGCAGCGGTAATCCCGTGGGGGGCCAACACCTGTTCATAGGCGCGGGCCAATTGTATTTGCCCGACGGCGGCAGCCGCTTGGCTGTATTCCAACCCCAAAGGACCGTCTGCCAACCCCAAAACACGCCGCCCCAAGGCAATTGACCCCGATGAGACCAACACCACATCAGTGCCACGTGATTTTATATTGGCAACATCTTGCGCCAAGGACGCCAACCAATCATACCGCAGTTCGCCCTGCGCACGATCCACCAACAATGCGGATCCAATTTTAACAACCAATCGACGCGCCTGTTTTAGGGCTGCCATGATCCCACATCCTCTTGGTCATCCTGACGATGGCGCAACCGATTTTCATCAATATGATCGCGCAGACTGCGCAAAATATCTTGGATCCCCTCGCCGCTGACACCAGACATCATCCAAACGTCATTGCCAGATACCCGCGCCAACTCATCGCGCAAAAACATGCGTTCCTCTGCATCTAGCGCATCAATTTTATTCAACACTGTCAAACGCGGTTTATCAGCCAAGCCCGCACCATATGCCTCGATCTCGGAAACAATTGTTTGATAATCCTCCAACAGCGCATTGGACGATCCATCCACCAAATGCAACAATACCGCGCAGCGTTCGATATGGCCCAAAAACAAATCGCCCAATCCGCGACCCTCTGATGCGCCCTCGATCAAGCCCGGAATATCAGCGACAACAAATTCAACGCCGTCAACGCCAACCACACCCAAATTAGGATGCAAAGTGGTAAAGGGATAATCCGCAATTTTTGGCCGCGCATTGGATGTTGCGGCTAAAAACGTCGATTTCCCAGCGTTAGGCATTCCCAACAGTCCAACATCCGCAATTAATTTTAGCCGCAGCCAAATGGTGCGCTCAATCCCCTCTAAACCAGGGTTTGCACGGCGTGGCGCTTGGTTTGTTGAGGATTTAAAATGCAGGTTACCAAATCCACCATTTCCCCCCTTGGCCAATAATACGCGATCGCCCACAGTAGATAAATCAGCAATGACCGTTTCTTGATCCTCGTCAATGATCTCAGTTCCGGCGGGCACTCGTAATATTATATCGCCCCCGTTTGCCCCAGATCGCTGCTGCCCCATCCCAGGCCTGCCATTATCTGCAAAAAAGTGTTGCTGATAGCGAAAATCAATCAAGGTGTTTAAACCGTCAACCGCCTCTGCCCAAACAGATCCGCCATGTCCACCATCACCACCATCGGGGCCACCAAATTCAATGAATTTTTCGCGCCGAAAACTGACCGCGCCCGACCCGCCCGATCCCGAGCGAATGTAAACTTTGGCAAGATCAAGAAATTTCATATTATCGTCCTAACGTAAAAGGTTCCTAGCGCATATTCGAAAATCGAAGCAGGCTCAAGTACTCGCTTAAATTTGCAATCGCTGGGGGGCTATCAGCCCCCCAGACCCCCGAGAGTATTTTTGCAAAAATGAAAGGCACATTTTTTGTCTAGAAATATCCTGCGGGGGTTTGGGGGTGCAAAACCCCCAAAAAGTATTTTTGCCAATCAAAGCGCTGCTTGGGCTTGCTGACGTTGCAATTGCATTGTTGTATCTGGAGTTTCAAATCCGCGCGCGGCACCTGTGGCTTGGCCATGTGCTACAACTTTGAACCCGCATTTTTCCAATACACGGCCTGACGCTGGATTATCATCGAAAAAATCGGCAGAGATGGACGCGCAGTCATACCGGTCAAATACAAAGGCGGCAACAGCATTCACTGCTTGGGTGGCATAACCGCAGCCCCAATGGTCAGGGTGCACGGCATAGCCTAGGTTCATATCATCCCGACGACCAGCGGTTGGGGAATGAAAGCCTATGACACCAACAGCTTGGCCTGAATGTTTTAATCGCATCAAAAAATTCCCATTCCATGCGCCCCGCCACCGAAAATCGCGGGCGCGATCCATCACATCTGACAATTCCAACGGATGGGGCCAGGTCCCTAGGTCCCACGCAACCTTTTTGTGTTTTAAAATTTCATAGTTTTCTTGGACCGTCGCAAGTGTCGAAATTTCAAGGCGTAGATCCGCAGTTTCCAATATGGGCGGATGCAGAAAATGCCACTGCTCTGGTGTTAACACCATTGGTTGCGCCTCTACGCTTTGGCCTTGGGCCAAGCTATGGGGCTGGGTCGTGGCGCCAATTGGCGAAAATCCGAGACGTGCAAGGATAGCACCTGATTTTTCGTTTCCCAAAAAATACGACGAATAGACCACATGTGCGCGTGGATTTTTGAAATGATCAGACAAAATCGCATATGCTGCCTCTGGCACAATTCCCTTGCCCCAAAACGACTGCCCCAGCCAGTATCCAAATTCGCCGTCAAGCCCGATGCAGCCCGCAACGGTGCCGTGATATTCAATGATCCATTGGGGATTTTGCCCTGCATAGATCAAAAATTCGTCAAAATCTGATGCCGTATAGGGGTATTTCACCCGTGTGAGCCATTTTGAGACCTCATAATCATTGATCAGGGCGACCAATTCGTCGCGATCAGTTGCTGCGACAGGCCGCAGACGCAGCCTATCGGTTTCAATAATATCTAACATGTCCCTTACCCTAGAGTAGGTGCTTAATGCATTTTGCGTAAATATGTCCAAGTGGCGACCTTGGCATTGCGTGCGACACTGAATGCCTCGGCGTCACCAAGGTATTCGAACCCACAATTTGTCAGCACGCGTGCCGATGCTGGGTTGTCTTGGAATACGGCGGCAACAATTGTTGCGTTGTGCATTGGGTTTTGCGCGACAATGGCTTTGGCCACCTCAGACGCGACACCTTGGTTCCAAAATGTGGGGGCGACCCAGTACCCCAATTCTGATTTATTTTGGCCCAACCGTTCCAACGACACCAATCCGATGACCTCGGACCAGCCGGTGCGGCTGCCATCAATTACCCAAACGTCCTCTTCCCGATTTGGGGACTGGCAGCGATCAATAAAGGATTGCGTCGCACCAGATGGTAAAGGATGCGGAATAGAAATGGTTTGACGGGCCAAACGGATATCGCGTGTGTGAAATTCGATCAAACCCGCGTCAGAGCGCTGCACAGGGCGCAAAACAAAGCGCTCTGTTTCAAACACGGGTTGTTGAATAAGTGTATCCATTTCCATCAAATCTCTCCTGTCAATGTGGCGATTGCCACGAACCCCACTGTCAAACCTGCAAGCGTCCACATTAGGTAACGTTCAAAGGGGGTTCCCATTATAGTTTTTGCAATTCGATCGCCAAAAAATGTCCAGATCGGGTGACACAACAACTGAACACCAAAAAGTGTTAATGAAATCTGAAGTGTCGCCGAAAATGCCGGTGTTTGGGGCGAAACATAGGTAGTGAATCCTGTCACGATCATGGCCCATGCTTTCGGGTTTAGGGGATGAACCCATAGCCCCGCCCAAAACCTTGGCGCCGGTTGTGTGTCCCCAACTGGGGACAAGCGCATATTCGCCACGCGCCATGCCAGCCATACAATATAAGCCGCCGAGATATATTTAAGCGCCAAAAACAGCCAAGGCAGCTGCGTTGCATAGGACATCAAACCAAAGCCGATGGGCCAAATAATAATTTGCTTGCCCAAGACGACACCGAACATAAAGGGCAACGCCCGACGAAAGCCAAAGCCAGCCCCTGTCGCCATCATGGCCATATTGGCAGGACCGGGCGTGCCCACCTGTGACAATGCAAATCCTATAAAGGGTAAAAGTGCAACGCTCATACCATTGCCCCCCATTGATCCGCGCTAAGGCGGACCCAAACATGGGGCCGTGTTTCATTGCGGGCGCGCGAATATTGTGGGCCGCGATGGGTTTCGCGAAATCCGCATTTTTGTAAAACCCGTTCGGATGCGGCATTGTCGGCGTAATATCCAGACAACAGCTCGGCCCGTTTTTGCGAATGAAACACAAAATCACAGACGGCCTTGACCGCTTCTGTCGCGTATCCGTTTCCATGTGTCGCAGGCGCAAACCAATAGCCCAAATGTGGATGGTTGTTTACCGCGCCAATCAATTGATCACCCAGCGCCACGGCCATAAAATTTGGCCAAGCGCGCGGGCTGTCGGGATCAAAAATTTTCAAATCCTGCGCAGAAAATGGATGGGGCACAGAGGACAGCCATTTACTGACAGCATAATTTCCCAAAATTTCAATCACCCGAGGTGCATCCTTGGGCACAAAGGGTCGCAAAATTAATCGATCTGTTTTAATGGCCTCAAACATTTCTGAGGATCCTGTGTAAAAAATAAAAAAGGGGCCCGGCGGTGTGCCGAGCCCCTGATATGAAAACTGATATCTTTGGTTTTCGGCTTATTCAGCAGCCTCCGCAGCGGGAAGAACTGAGATAAATGTACGGCCTTTAAAGCCTTTGTGGAATTTCACATTGCCCTCTGCAGTTGCAAAGATTGTGTGATCTTTCCCTTGGCCTACGCCTTCACCTGGCCACCATTTGTTACCGCGCTGACGCACGATGATGTTGCCTGGGTTTACGGACTGACCGCCATAGATTTTAACGCCTAAACGACGACCGGCCGAGTCGCGACCGTTACGGGATGAACCGCCTGCTTTTTTATGTGCCATGGGTGGTTACTCCTCTTATTCTGCCGCTACTGCGACTGAGCCTGCGCCGACTGCCGCTTTCACGCCAGTTTTGTCAGCACCTTTGGCCAAAACTTCTGTGATACGAACCAATGTCAATTTTTGACGGTGGCCCTTTGTCCGTTGTGAGCTGTGCTTACGACGGCGTTTCACAAAGTTGATTGTTTTTTCACCTTTGATCTGATCGATAACCTCGGCCTGAACCGCGGCACCGTCAACGCGTGGTGCGCCGATGACTGGTTTATCACCACCCACCATCAGAATTTCGTTGAATTGTACTGTTTCACCTGCGTCGGCAGCCAATTTTTCAACGCGCAAAATATCGCCCGCTTGAACTTTGTACTGCTTACCGCCAGTTTTTAGGACAGCAAACATGTGTCTTTCCTTTTGTTACCGCGTCCTTAGGCCCCCAACAACTTGGGCGTTTTGTGCAATTGCAGCCGTCGAACAGCGCGCCCTAGGGCGTTGTCAATTTAAAAAAGACGGGAAACCCCGCCTTAGGCGCGGTCTATGCCCGTTTCATGGATGAAAGTCAACCGTAAAACCCTATAACTCTTGTGCGGCCATGAAACTGGCCACCAATCGTCCCATTTTTTGCGATTGTTCGACATCCATGACCCGAAACGCATCAAACAATGCCTGATTTAGGGCCTGTCCCGGGTCCGATGATTGGAAATCGATATAGCCCTGTAATTCGTCATCACTGACCGGCGAATAGGCCATATAAGTAAAGGCCAACAGCCATTCCTGAACCATTTCGGTCAATTCGCCCTGATCCTCAGCAATCAACGCCAATATTTCACCTTGGCTAAAATCAATCACTTCGGCTTGGGCCAGTTCAATCAAAAAACTATACTGGCTTTCTTGTGCGGCTTGGATGTTGAATTCGACCATTTCCAACACCTCAATCGAACGCTCTAACAATGCGATCCGTGCGCGATCACTGTCACGCGCCTGCGCAGCCATGGCTTTGGCCTGTTCTTCGACCTCATCATCAGAAATGGCGACCCGCGCCGTTGTTTCCAATTCGGCAAACAGCGCACCTTGGGCCGATGTGAAATAATCGAGTGCCGCGGCCATATGATCAGGATCCAGCGTTTCCAGCCCATTCATCAGCGTAGATTGGATATCGTCACGCGCAAAAATTTCCTGGGCCTGTTGCGCAAACTGCGATGCAGATCGCGGGCCTACATAATTTTCGGCATAAACGTCGATTTGTTCGATCCCCTCTTGGTGAATGATGTCGGCAATCCCATCCAGCCGCAGTGCGTCGTATAATTCCTGAACATCAGCGGCCTGTGCAGCCGTGGCGCAAACACCAGACAGCACAGCAGCAAATACAACCCGTGAACCCGTGGCGAACATAGTGGCAATCATATCGCAATCCTTTTTCTTAGATATGGCATGCGGGCCAAAAATTCCAAGCCCGCTGTTACGCCCGATCACCCATTTGTGTTGAATACATCGCAGCATAGAGCCCCTGTTGCCCCATCAAATCGGCATGCTGGCCCTGCTCGACCACCTGGCCCGCATCCAGCACATAGATCATATCTGCGTTTTCGATGCTTTTGAGCTTGTGCGTTACAATAATTTTCGTCGCGCGCGCTTCGTGATTGAAAAAGGCGTCATTGATCAATTTTTCCGTCACGGGGTCCAGCGCGGATGTGGCCTCATCCAAAATCAGGATCTGGGCCGATTTCAAAAACGCACGCGCAATCGCGATGCGTTGACGCTGGCCACCCGATAGCCCCGACCCTTTGGGGCCCACGGGCTGATCGCCGCGCGTGGTCATCAGGTCGAAAATCTGTGCCTTGCGTGCGGCGGCATGAATATCATCGACGCTGGCATCAGGTCGCGCATAGGCAATATTTTCGTATATTGATTTATTAAATATAACAATATCTTGCGAAACGATATTAATGTTTTCGCGCAACCCTGCCAGCGCATAATCATCAATCCCAATGCCATTGTACAGAATATCCCCACCACTGCGATCATAAAGCTTGGCCAGTAATGCCAAGACGGTGGTTTTACCCGATCCCGTCGCCCCAACGATCGCCGTGGTTTTTCCCGCCTGAAACTGCATGTCCACAGATGACAAAACCTGCATCCCATTGGGATAGCTGAAATCCACCGCATGTAACGCAATGGAAACGCCGTGATCAGGGTCCAGATGCTGGCCCGATGGATTTTGATCCTCGGCCGGCAGCTTTAGGTAACTGCGGATGCTGTCGATCAAGATCAGGTTGGATTGCAACCGAACAAAGAAATTGCCCAAGTTTTTTGCAGGATCAAACAACATGACCAATCCCAACAAAAACGAAATAATCCCTGCCCCATCCAGCGCATATTGATCGCTTAGCGCGAAATAACCGCCAACACCGATCACCAGCAAATAAAAGGCCGCTGATGCAACATCAATCAAGGGGGGCAAAATGGCACTGGCTTTTTGCAGATTTACGGTGAATTTGAACAGGTCCCCCACCTCTTGGTTCAGGCGCTGGGTTTCACTGGCCTCTTGTCGGGTCATTTTTATGGTGCGCATGCCGGATGTCATTTCGTCTAGGCTGCCCATGTAATGGCCATAGGCATCTTCGTAAGATCGTTGCAGCGTTTTGATCCGTTGTGAGGCAAAATTAATGGCCACCGAAATCATCGGAATAACCACAATCGCAAAGGCAAACAGCTGTGGTGATTTGTAAATCAAATATCCCGATACAACGATTATCGTCAGCGCATCACGCACCGCGCTGACGGTCGATTGCCCCACAAAGCCCCCCAAATCACGCGCCTGATTGGCCAATCGCAGCGATACATCCCCTGCGGTTGAACGGTCGAAAAATTCCTGCCGCACCCCCAACAAATGTTGGATCAAATCCGTGCGTAATGCGCGCACCGCCCGCCCCGCAATTTTTGCAGACTGCACAGGGATAAAGTAACTGCCAAAGGCACGCACCGCAAAAATGGCCGTGGTCACACCACAAATCCAAATCAGTTCGGACAATTGCCCCTGTTCAAAAATGACCCGTAACCCGCGTTCGGTCAGCGACAAAAATTGCTGATACACAAAGGCTTGGGACAAAATAACAACAAAGACCACCGACAAAGCCCCGACATGGGGTTTCAAATATAGTTTCACAAACCAAGCTAGGTTTGATTTATCTTGCGTGGAAAAAGATCGGTTTGCCATAGGTCGGCCTTTTGTTTTGTTACGACAATCGGCTATCGGATTTCTGTGCAAAAGGCAATGTTGCCGCTATGACAGGGTCAGATCGTCAAACAGGGCTTTCATTTTTGTGAAAATAGATTAGATGGGCGTCATGGATAAAAAATTACATATCATCGGCGGCGGAATGGCCGGATCCGAGGCTGCATGGCAGGCCGCAAATTTGGGCGTTCAGGTTGTTATTCACGAAATGCGCCCCAAGGTCGAAACATTTGCCCATCGTACAGGCAGCTTGGGCGAAATGGTCTGTTCCAATTCGTTCCGCTCTGATGACCACGAAAATAACGCCGTGGGATTGCTGCACTGGGAAATGTTGCAGGCTGGCGGGATTATCATGCAAACCGCGCACAAACATCGGTTGCCTGCCGGCGGGGCTTTGGCTGTTGATCGCGATCCATTTGCGCAATCCGTCACGCAGGCATTGCGCGATCATCCCAACATCGAAATCAGCTTGGATGAGATCCCCGAATTACCGCAGGATGGCCACTGGATCGTGGCAACAGGGCCACTGACCTCCTCGTCTTTGGGGCAATCAATTGCAACCGAAACAGGTGCCGAAGCCCTAGCATTTTTCGACGCGATCGCGCCAATTGTTTATGCCGAAAGCATTGATATGTCACAGGCGTGGCTGCAATCGCGCTATGACAAGGGCGACACCGAAGAAGAGCGCACCGCCTATATTAATTGCCCCATGACGCGCGACCAGTATGAGGCGTTTATCGATGCGTTGCTAGCGGCCGATAAAACTGAATTTCACGAAGGTGAGACGGCAGGATATTTCGATGGCTGCCTACCGATTGAGGTCATGGCAGAACGCGGGCGCGAAACGCTGCGCTTTGGCCCGATGAAACCCGTTGGCTTGACCAACCCGCACAGCGACATCAAACCCTATGCAGTGGTGCAGTTGCGCCGCGATAACGCCTTGGGCACGCTGTATAATATCGTGGGTTTCCAAACCAAAATGAAATACGGCGCACAAACAGAAGTGTTGCGCATGATCCCCGGGCTACAAGATGCGTCCTTTGCCCGTTTGGGTGGGATCCACCGCAATACATTTATCAATTCGCCCACCCTGCTGGATGCGCGCATGCGGCTGAAATCACGCCCCAATGTTCGCTTTGCAGGCCAGATCACCGGCGTCGAAGGATATGTTGAAAGTGCAGCAATGGGATTACTAGCGGGCCGCTATGCTGCGCATGAAATTTTGGGGACAGATGTTTCAGATATCCCCCAAGACACCGCAATGGGCGCATTGGTCCATCATATCACTGGCGGCGCCGAGGCCAAGACATTCCAACCCATGAACGTGAATTTCGGGCTTTTCCGTCCTATTGAGGGGCTGAAATCTGGCCGCAAAGGGCGCAAAGACCGCTATCGCGCCTATACCGATCGCGCCAAGGCCGCATTCCAAGACTGGCTGGATCAGCAACAGGGTTAACATGCGTACGCGTTTTGCCCCATCGCCAACCGGTCCGCTGCATTTGGGGCATGCCTACTCAGCGCTGTTGGCGCATGACTTGGCCCGCGCGAATGGCGGGTCATTTATCCTGCGGATCGAGGATCTGGACCAAAGCCGCGCCCGGCCCGAATGGGAACGGCTGATCTATGATGATCTGGCGTGGCTTGGCATCACTTGGGACGGGCCGGTTTTACGGCAATCAGACCGGGCTGATATTTATGCCGATGCGCTGCGCGGGCCACTGGGCGACCATATCTTTGCATGCCACTGCAATCGTCGCGATGTAATGGCAGCGGCTGCCGCACCGCAGGACGGCGAACCTGCTTTTGGCCCCGATGGGATTATTTATCCGGGCACCTGTGCGGGTTTGGCGCCTGTCGATCTATCAGATATTCCAACGCAAAACATGCGCCTGCGGTTAGACCGATTGGACCCCAAGCTGCGCCTGTTATTTCACGAAACCTGTTATCAGGGCACCGCGACCCACGAATTTTCAGTGGATGAATTTCGCCGCACTATTGGGTCAGTTGTTTTGTGGCGCCAGCATTATGCTGCCTATCATTTGGCCTGTGTCATTGATGATCATGCGCAAGGCATCACCCATGTCATTCGGGGGTCCGATTTATTTGAAAGCACGCAAATCCACGTCCTGTTGCAACATCTGCTGGGCTATGACACCCCCAACTATTGCCACCATCGCTTGATCACAGATGAGGCAGGCAAACGTTTGGCCAAACGCCATGATGCCAAATCCATTCAGGTGTACCGCGACCAAGGTGCGACACCCGCAGACATTCGCCGCATGGTGGGTCTGCCCCAGATCAGCCCATAAAAAAAACCGACCCCAAAAGGATCGGTTTTCTATATTTATGTTACGGGCGATTATTGCGCTGCGATAGCTGCGTTTGCGCCGCGGCGTTTGACCAATTCTTCGGCCACCAAAAACGCCAATTCCAGTGATTGTGACGCGTTCAAACGTGGGTCACAAGCTGTGTGATAGCGTGATGACAGGTCTTCGTCTGAAACGGCCACCATACCGCCGGTACATTCAGTGACGTCTTGGCCCGTCATTTCGAAATGCACACCACCAGGAACGGTGCCTTCGGCCTGATGAATTTCGAAAAATTCACGAACCTCGCGCAGAACACTGTCAAAGGGACGTGTTTTATAGCCCGAGGATGATTTGATTGTATTGCCATGCATCGGATCACACGACCAAACAACATTCGCGCCATGTTCCTCAACCGCCTTGACCAAACGAGGCAAATGATCGCCAACAGATCCCGCGCCAAAGCGTGCGATCAGGGTCAAACGGCCTGCTTCGTTTTCAGGGTTCAGTTTGTCGATCAACACCTTTAGATCGTCGGCGGTTGTGGTGGGACCACATTTCAAACCGATTGGGTTCAACACACCGCGACAGAATTCAACATGTGCCCCATCAGGTTGACGCGTACGATCACCGATCCAGATCATGTGACCAGATCCGGCCAACCATTTACCCGATGTCGAATCTTGGCGTGTTAAGGCCTCTTCATATTCCAACAACAGACTTTCGTGGCTGGTGAAAAATTCCACCGTGCGCAATTCATGCGCCACCTTGCTGTCCAGACCAGCGGCTTTCATGAAATCCAACGCATCGCTGATGCGTTCGGCCATTTGGCTGTAACGTGATGCTTTTTCACCCTCGATGAACCCTAGGGTCCAGCTGTGAACCTGATGCACATCTGCGTAACCACCTGTGGAAAACGCACGCAACAAATTCAGCGTTGCTGCCGCCTGTGTATAGGCCTGCAACATTTTTTTCGGATCAGGGATCCTTGCCTGGGACGTGAAGTCCAATTCGTTGATAATGTCGCCACGGTAGCTGGGCAGTTCAACGCCATTTACCGTTTCCGTGGGCGCAGAGCGTGGTTTCGCAAACTGACCCGCCATACGGCCAATTTTGACCACAGGCACCTTGGCGCCATAGGTCAGAACCATTGCCATCTGCAACATAACCTTGAACGTGTCACGAATGCCATCTGCGGAAAACTGTGCAAAACTTTCAGCGCAATCACCACCTTGCAATACAAAGGCTTCTCCGCGGGACGCGGCGGCCAATTTCGCCTTTAGGCTCCGCGCCTCGCCTGCAAAAACAAGTGGCGGATAGTTTGACAGCTGACTTTCGACTGCGTTCAGCGCCTCCTGATCCGTATAATCAGGCATCTGAACCCGTGGCTTGTTGCGCCATGTGGATTTTTGCCATTCACTCATTTCTGTATCTCCTCGTTAGCGATATCATTGGGTTATATACACAAGATATACCAAAGGACCAGAGTGTTATTACACGATAGGTATTGACTGTGCTGGTAAGTTTGGCCCAAGTGCATTATCTTTGCACCCCAAAGAGCATATTCCAGCGACGTAGGTCCAGATGAAAACGAACCGCCAAATCATCCCAGTGGATACGAAAAACAAAGACACCAAGCGATTTGTCTTTGTACTGATGCATAATTTCACCCTTCTTTCCTTTGCCTCAGCGCTGGATGCGTTACGCATTGCGAACCGGATGTCTGGTCAAGACCTGTATTCTTGGCGGTTTTATGGCGAGGGGGGGGAATCAGTTTCATGCTCGGCGGGAACGGTGTTCAAACTTGATGATGATCTGTGCGAGCTAAAGCGCGACGATACCATCATTTTGTGCGGCGGCATGGACATCCAACACGCCACTACGAAAAAACTGCTGAATTGGATCCGCCGCGAGGCCCGCCGCGGCTTGACAATCGGTGGGTTGTGTACGGCCGCCTATCCCATGGCCAAGGCCGGCCTGTTAGATGGCAAGCGCGCTACGATTCACTGGGAAAACCAAGACAGCTTTGCCGAAGAGTTTTTAGAGGTCGACCTGACAAAATCGGTCTTTGTCACCGATGGCACACGTTTGACAACCGCTGGCGGCACATCGTCTATCGATTTGATGTTGAAAATCATTGCCGATGACCATGGCGAAGAATTGGCAAATGCGGTTGCAGATCAAATGATCTATAGCTCAATTCGGACCGACCAAGACACACAACGCCTGTCTGTGCCAACCCGAATCGGGGTTCGCCACCCAAAACTGAGCCAAGTGATCCAAATGATGGAAAAAAACATCGAGGATCCGATCAGTCCGGCGACCTTGGCCAAAGAGGTATCGATGTCGACGCGCCAGCTGGAACGATTGTTCCGGCGTTACCTAAATCGCAGTCCCAAGCGATACTATATGGAATTGCGCCTGCAAAAAGCGCGCAACCTGTTGATGCAAACAGACATGAGCGTAATCAATGTTGCCTTGGCATGTGGATTTGCATCGCCATCACATTTTTCAAAATGCTACCGCGCGCATTATGCAACGACGCCCTATCGCGAACGCGGCAGTCACTCAACTCGACTGACAGTTTGACCCCATCCGCAACGTAAAATACCCACAATAACACACGCTGCCCTTGGCGATTCTGGGCAATGGCCCCTACTTGGGCTGCACGAATTGCGGTTGATGGCCAAACGAACGCGCGTTGATTTATTTTTGAAAACCTTTGCACCCGTTCCATGCGATCGCCAAGAAACGGTTGCGTATAAATTATTGTTTTAACGCCATTTTAACCGAAATTAACCAAACGCAGCCTAGGTAGATTCACAGCAAACATGATACAGCTTTCCGCAGCGTTAAGGTTCCTTAAATTGGCCTTTTCTTTTGCGATTGTGAACAGTATTCTAAGGCTCGAGTTTTACAAAACTTTTGGGAGAGAAAACTATGAAAAAATTGCTGACAGCGACAGCTGCATCCGCAATCCTAGCGTCATCCGCGATCGCAGCAGAAGACGTTAAAATCGGCGTTATCTTGGGCTTTACTGGTCCATTGGAATCCATCACACCTATGATGGCCGCCGGCGCTGAAATGGCGATGGCCGAAGTAACCGCATCTGGCAAACTGCTGGATGGTTCAACTGTCACGCCAGTTCGTGCAGACAGCACATGTGTTGACGCCGCCGCAGCAACCGCAGCAGCTGAGCGTTTAATCACATCTGACAAAGTCAACGCCATCATGGGCGCAGACTGTTCCGGTGTAACAGGTGCGATTTTGCAAAACGTAGCACGCGCAAACGGCGTTGTGATGGTATCACCATCGGCAACATCACCTGCGCTGTCGACAGCCGAAGATGACGGCCTGTTTTTCCGTACAGCCCCATCAGACGCACGTCAGGGCGTTGTGATGACAAATGTGATCATGGAACGTGGCATCAAAACAGTTGCGTTGACATACACAAACAACGACTACGGCAAAGGTTTGGCTGACAGCTTCCAAGCTGCGTTCGAAGCGGCTGGCGGCACAGTGACCATTTCTGCGGCACACGAAGACGGCAAAGCCGACTACTCAGCCGAAGTGGGCGCATTGGCATCTGCCGGTGGTGACGTATTGGTTGTCGCAGGCTACACCGACCAAGGTGGCAAGGGCATCATCCAAGCATCTTTGGACACAGGCGCGTTTGACACATTCGTGTTGCCCGATGGTATGGTCGGCCAAGAATTGGTTGACACAATTGGGTCCGATTTGGACGGTTCATTCGGTCAGTACCCAGGTACCGACAGCAAAGGTTCCGAAGTGTTCCAAGAGCTAGCCTCAGCAGCAGGTTTCGAAGGCACATCAGCATTCGCACCTGAAAGCTATGACGCAGCCGCATTGATCATGTTGGCAATGCAGGCCGCGGGTTCAACAAACTCGGCCGATTTTGCAGGCAAGATCATGGATCTGGCAAACGCACCAGGCGAACCAATCCTGCCAGGCGAGTTGGGCAAAGCGCTGGACCTGATCGCAGCGGGTCAGGACATCGACTATGTTGGCGCAACTGCGGTTGAACTGATTGGCCCAGGTGAATCAGCCGGTAACTATCGTGAAATCGAAATCGGTAATGGTGCGATCAACACCGTACGTTTCCGTTAATTCAAACGAACTGTAAGAATTACGCAGCCCGGCGATTGCCGGGCTGTTTCGTTACAAAATCGGGGAAAGGATCCAACCGTGATCAAGGTTGAAAACCTTCATAAACATTTTGGCGGCTTCCATGCAGTGGATGGGGCAACGCTTGAAATCGAACAAGGATCGATCACAGGTCTGATTGGTCCAAATGGTGCTGGCAAAACGACATTGTTTAACGTGATTGCCGGCGTATTGACCCCCACATCTGGGCGCGTCACGATGGCAGGAGAGGACATAACAGGTCTGCCACCCCACGAATTGTTTCACAAAGGTCTGTTGCGTACGTTCCAAATCGCACATGAATTCCATTCAATGTCATGCCGTGAAAATTTGATGATGGTCCCTGGTGATCAAATCGGCGAACGTTTGTGGGACACCTGGTTTGGTCGCAAACGCATCGCAGACCAAGAACGCGCATTGCGCGCCAAAGCTGACGAAGTATTGGAATTTCTGACCATCACGCATTTGGCCGACCACAAAGCGGGTCAGGTCTCGGGCGGGCAGAAAAAATTGCTGGAACTGGGCCGCACCATGATGGTCGACGCAAAGATCGTATTTCTGGACGAAGTGGGCGCAGGCGTAAACCGCACTTTGTTAAACACGATCGGCGATGCCATCATCCGTTTGAACCAAGACCGTGGCTACACATTTGTTGTGATCGAACACGATATGGATTTCATCGGTCGCCTGTGTAACCCAGTCATTTGTATGGCCGAAGGCAAAGTTTTGGCTCAGGGCACTTTGGATGAAATCAAATCCAATGAACAAGTGATCGAAGCCTATCTGGGAACAGGTTTGAAAAACAAAGACCTGCTAGAAGCATAACATAGGGGCAATGCGCGCCCTGCCCTACGCCAAAGTGTGTAGGCACGTGAAAGGAAAAATAAATGTCTGAGCCATTTTTGATTGGCGATTGCATGACCGGCGGCTATGGAAACGGCCCCGATATTTTGCATGGCTGCACGATTGCAGTCGACAAAGGCGAAATTGCTGTAATTGTTGGCCCGAACGGTGCCGGCAAATCGACCGCGATGAAAGCTGTATTCGGAATGCTAAACGTCCGTGATGGTGCTGTGCGCCTGGACGGAGAGGACATCACACATTTGTCCCCCCAAGACCGCGTTATCAAAGGCATGGGGTTCGTGCCCCAAACAAACAACATCTTTGCGTCAATGACCGTCGAAGAAAATTTAGAGATGGGCGCATTCATCCGCAACGACGATATTCGCCAGACAATGGAACAAATCTATGACTTGTTCCCAATTTTACGCGACAAACGCTACCAAGCGGCGGGTGAACTGTCAGGCGGGCAACGCCAACAGGTCGCAGTGGGTCGCGCATTGATGACCCAACCCAAGGTATTGATGCTGGACGAACCCACCGCAGGCGTCAGCCCCATCGTCATGGACGAATTGTTTGACCGCATCATCGAGGTAGCGCGCACAGGCATCCCAATTCTGATGGTGGAACAAAACGCCCGCCAAGCACTGGAAATCGCTGACAAAGGCTATGTTTTGGTCCAAGGGGCCAATGCGCATACTGGCAGCGGCAAAGATTTGTTGGCGGACCCCGAAGTTCGTCGTTCATTCCTAGGAGGATAAGGGCATGGAGTTTCTAAACGGTTTTGTCGCCCTTTCAAATTTCGTCTTGGTGCCTGCGATTGCCTATGGCAGCCAATTGGCCCTAGGCGCGCTTGGCGTCACGCTGATCTATGGTATTTTGCGGTTTTCGAATTTTGCGCATGGGGACACCATGGCCTTTGGGGCGATGGTCACTGTGCTGGTCACATGGTGGATGCAATCCATCGGCATCAGTTTTGGCCCCCTGCCAACGGCGTTACTGGCCCTGCCCTTTGGCATTGCAGGCGCGGTGTTGATGGTGTTGATGACCGATAAATTGGTCTATAAATTCTATCGCGAGAAAAAATCGAAACCGGTGATTTTGGTCATCGTGTCGATGGGTGTCATGTTCATGATGAACGGCATCGTTCGTGTCATCATTGGCCCCAATGAACAACAATTCCGCGACGGCGAACGGTTTTTGATCAAGGCGCGTGAATTCAAAAATATGACGGGCCTAGACGAAGGCTTGGCCATCAAATCGACCCAAGCCATCACTGTTGTTACAGCTGCCATTGCCGTGGCGCTGTTGTTTTGGTTCCTAAACAAAACGCGCACTGGCAAATCGATGCGTGCCTATTCCGATAACGAAGATCTTGCATTGTTATCCGGGATCAGCCCGGAACGTGTTGTTGCCGTCACATGGATCATCGTGGCTGCACTGGCAACAATCGCGGGTGTTTTGTATGGTTTGGATAAATCGTTCAAACCGTTCACCTATTTCCAATTGCTGCTGCCAATCTTTGCCAGTGCGATTGTGGGCGGCTTGGGCAGCCCATTGGGCGCGATTGCGGGCGGTTTTGTTGTCGCCTTTTCTGAGGTGATGATCACATATGCGTGGAAAAAAGTGTTGGGATATTGGTTGCCAGAAACGCTTGAACCCTCTGGTTTGGTGCAACTGTTGTCAACTGATTATAAATTTGCGGTTAGCTTTATGATTTTGATTGTCGTGCTGCTGTTCCGCCCAACGGGACTGTTCAAAGGAAAGGCATACTGATGGAACGTACAAAAAACATCGGCCTCTTTGCCATTGTCGCAGGTTTAATTGTGATGACCGGCATGATTCAAAGCTGGAACTCGGCGCTGTTGATCGTCAACATGGGCTTAATCAGCGCAATCATGGCCTTAGGTGTGAACCTGCAGTGGGGCTTTGCTGGCCTGTTTAACGTGGGTGTCATGGGCTTTGTTGCACTGGGTGGCTTGGCAACCGTTTTGGTTTCATCCGATCCTGTCGGCGAGGCCTGGTCTGCAGGCGGCTTGGGATTAATCGCAGCACTGGTTCTTGGAGTGTTGGCGATTATAGCGACAGGGTTTGCCATCAAAACGTTGCCAGCCGGCAGAATACGATTTTTCGGCGCAACGGCTGTTCTGATTGTTGGTTTTTTCATCTACCGCGCTGTATTCGACCCAGCCGTTGCTGCGATCGAGGCGATCAATCCCGCATTACAGGGCAATATTGGTGGCTTGGGTTTGCCCATTTTAATGGCATGGCCCATTGGTGGTGTCTTGGCCGCAGCTGCAGCCTGGATTATCGGTAAAACAGCATTGGGCCTGCGGTCTGATTATCTGGCGATTGCCACCTTGGGCATCGCGGAAATCGTCATTGCCATTATGAAAAACGAAGATTGGTTGGCCCGTGGCGTTAAAAACGTTATCGGTTTGGACCGCCCCGTCGCGCGCGAAGTTGATTTACAACAATCTGCTGAATTCGTCGACAAAGCCACCCAATGGGGATTTGATCCTGTCACGGCATCGTCACTCTATGTGAAATTCAGCTATTCGCTGTTGTTCACAGCCGTTTTGGTGATTTTGCTGGTAATGGCGCAATTGTCGCTAAACAGCCCATGGGGACGCATGATGCGCGCCATCCGCGATAACGAAGTCGCAGCCGAAGCAATGGGCAAGAACGTCACACACCGGCATTTGCAGATCTTTATCTTAGGCTCGGCAATTTGTGGTATCGCGGGCGCAATGATGACAACCCTTGATGGACAGCTGACCCCAGGAACATATCAACCGTTGCGGTACACATTCCTGATCTGGGTTATGGTGATTGTTGGTGGATCAGGTAACAACTTCGGGGCCGTATTGGGCGGATTTCTGATCTGGTTTTTATGGGTTCAAGTGGAGCCGTTAGGTCAATGGCTGATGAACATCGTTACCAGCGGCATGGCCGAAGACAGCGCGCTGCGTTTGCACCTGCTGGATAGTGTGGCGCACATGCGATTGTTCACAATGGGATTGATCCTGTTGTTAGTGCTACGATTTAGCCCAAGGGGTTTGATCCCAGAAAAATAACATAGAAAATGGCCCAGCTCAGCTTGGGCCATTTTTTTATTGTCATTACTTGAATTTAGTATATATTCAAATTTATATATATGTTGTGAGGGACTATTATGAAAAAGAACGTAGGCGGCATTGATCGCATTTTACGAATTGTCGTCGGCCTGGCACTGATCGCAGGGTATTTTTTCAACATAGACGCCACCTATAGCTGGTTATATCTGTTGGGAATTATCCCACTGGCAACCGGCTTGATGTCAAATTGTCTGCTGTATAGCATTTTGGGGATCAACACCTGCGCTGCCAAGAAAGACTGATTCTGGATCGTTAATGCACCCCTATGGGGGTGCATGCCTTCGGCGAGGATATTTTTAGACAAAAAATGTCCTGTTTTTCTAGGTTATTGCGTCATCAAAGCATGCCAGCCGCGCGAAAGGCGGCTGGGTCAGCCAAAATGTTGACGGCGCGCTGGCAGTTTACTCAGCCGCGGTACGTTTTGGGTTGAGCATGTCTTTTAGGTAATGGCCTGTGTGGCTTGCGCCGACTTTGGCCACATCCTCGGGCGTACCAGTGGCCACGACAGTCCCACCACCATCGCCGCCCTCGGGGCCGATGTCGATAATCCAATCAGCCGTTTTCACAACATCGAGGTTATGTTCGATGACAATGACGGAATTGCCTTGTTCGACCAGTTCATGCAGCACCTCAAGCAATTTACGGACATCTTCGAAATGTAAGCCAGTGGTCGGTTCATCGAGGATATAGAGCGTTTTGCCCGTTGAGCGGCGCGCCAATTCTTTGGACAATTTGACACGCTGCGCTTCGCCGCCAGACAATGTGGTGGCCTGTTGGCCCACTTTGATATAACCCAATCCAACCCGCACCAAGGCATCCATTTTTTCGCGAATGGAGGGAACGGCTTGGAAAAATTGTTGGGCGTCTTCGACGGTCATGTCCAAAACATCTGCGATGGATTTGCCTTTGAATTTCACCTCAAGGGTTTCACGGTTATAGCGTGCACCATGGCAGGTTTCGCAAGTGACATAGACATCTGGCAGGAAATGCATTTCGATTTTGATGACACCATCGCCCTGACAGGCCTCGCATCGGCCGCCTTTGACGTTAAAGGAAAAACGGCCCGGTTTATAGCCGCGGGTTTTTGCCTCGGGCAGGCCTGCGAACCATTCGCGAATGGGGGTAAAGGCACCAGTGTATGTGGCCGGATTGGACCGTGGCGTGCGCCCGATGGGGCGTTGGTCAATATCGATCACTTTGTCCAATAACTCCAACCCTTTGATCGTATCGCAGGGCGCTGGGGCCTGTTTCGCGCCGTTCAAGCGCATTGATGCGGTTTTGAACAGGGTTTCGATGGTCAGCGTTGATTTCCCACCGCCGGATACCCCAGTGACGCATACAAATTTCCCCAAAGGATAATCAACCGTGACATTTTTCAGGTTGTTGCCAACCGCATTCACAACGGTCAGTTTTTTGCCATTGCCTTTGCGGCGTTCCGCCGGCACGGAGATTTCGCGTTTACCGGATAGATACTGGCCCGTTAATGAATTGGGATCGCTGGCCACGTGTTTGGGTGATCCGTGGCTGACAACCTGTCCGCCGTGTACGCCGGCCCCTGGCCCGATATCGAACACATAGTCCGCCTCGCGGATGGCCTCTTCGTCGTGTTCGACAACGATTACTGTGTTGCCCTGATCGCGCAGATTTTTCAATGTGGTCAGCAAACGATCATTATCGCGTTGATGCAACCCAATCGAGGGTTCGTCCAGCACATAAAGGACGCCCGTCAGGCCCGATCCAATTTGGCTGGCCAGTCTGATCCGCTGGCTTTCGCCGCCCGACAATGTTCCCGCATTTCGGCTGAGGGTTAAGTATTCCAGACCCACGTTATTTAGAAAGCCTAGGCGTTCGCGAATTTCTTTCAATATCGCGCGCGCAATTTCATTTTTCTGCTTGGTTAATTGTTTGGGGACGGTTTCGCACCATGCATATGCCTCGCGGATGGACATTTGCACAACTTGGCCAATATGAACGCCCGCGATTTTGACGGCCAATGCCTCTTGCTTTAGGCGATAGCCGTCGCAGGTGCCACAGGGGCGGTTATTTTGATATTGTTCGAATTCTTCGCGGATCCAATTGCTGTCGGTTTCTCGGTAGCGGCGTTCCATGTTGGGAATGACACCTTCGAACACGCGGCTAACCTGATAAATCCGGCCACCTTCGTCGTAGCGGAACTGGATTTCTTCGTCACCTGAGCCATGCAAAAACACCTGTTTGACATGGGCGGGCAGATCTTTCCAACGGGCGTTTTGGTCAAATTCGTAGTGTTTGGCAATCGCTTCGATTGTTTGCAGGAAATATGGGGATTTCCCCTTGCGCCACGGGGCCAATGCGCCATCACGAACCTTTAACATCTGATCGGGCACGACCAAGCGTTCGTCAAAGAACAGTTCCATCCCCAACCCGTCGCATTGCGGACAAGCCCCAAAGGGCGCGTTGAACGAAAACAGGCGCGGTTCAATTTCAGGAATGGTAAAGCCACTGACAGGACAGGCAAAGTTTTCTGAAAATGTGATCCGTTCCGGATCGCCGTCGCGCGGGGCCGTTTCCAAAATTGCAATCCCATCGGCCAAATCCAGCGCGGTCCGGAAACTGTCTGCCAGCCTAGTATCCATACCTTCGCGTACTACGATGCGGTCCACAACCACATCAATATCGTGGCGGTATTTCTTATCTAGTGTGGGTGGTTCGTCCAATTCATAAAACTGACCATCCACTTTGACCCGTTGAAATCCCTGCTTGCGCAGTTCCAAAAACTCTTTGCGATATTCGCCCTTGCGATCCCGCACGATTGGCGCCAACAGGTGGGCGCGCGTGCCCTCCTCCATGGCCATGACGCGATCGACCATATCTTGGACCTGTTGCGCCTCGATCGGCATGCCAGTCGCGGGGCTATAGGGCGTGCCCGCGCGGGCAAAGAGCAGCCGCATATAGTCGTAAATTTCGGTGACTGTTCCAACGGTTGAACGGGGGTTTTTAGATGTGGTTTTTTGTTCGATCGAAATTGCGGGGCTTAGGCCGCTGATATGATCCACATCCGGTTTTTCCATCATATCCAAAAACTGACGCGCATAGGCTGACAGGCTTTCGACATAGCGGCGCTGGCCCTCGGCGTAGATGGTATCAAAGGCAAGGGATGATTTCCCTGATCCTGACAACCCCGTAATGACCACGAATTGATCACGCGGGATATCGACATCGATGGATTTCAAATTGTGTTCGCGCGCGCCGCGGACCTGAATGGTTTTCAAATCGGTCATGATATATTCCTAATGGTTAACGCACAGATAAACCTTTTTCTGACGATGGCCAACGAAAAATTGGAACATAAGACGAACACTTACTATTTTTTCGTCATAGCGTGACCGCGATTGTTTGCGCTAACAAAAATGGGCGGATGGACCGCTTGGGGACTTGCTTGGCTGTAAATTTATGCATAAACACGGACAAAATAATAAGGATGAACGCAATGTCGCAGCCTACTTGCCTTGTGGCGGATATCGGTGGAACGAATACACGGATGGCGATTTCCGATGGCCTGACCCTGCGCGATGACAGCATCACGCGGTTCAAAAATGCTGATCATGCGACATTTTATGACATCATTGATTTATACCTATCCCAAATGGGTCTGACACAGGTGGACCGTGCTGCGGTTGCCGTGGCCGGCCCAGTTTCAGGTGGGCGTGCAGAAATGACCAACCTAGATTGGGTGTTTGAGGACACAAAAATCGCCGCGAAAACTGGTGCCGCCCATGTCGGTTTATTGAACGATTTGCAGGCACAGGGCCATTCACTGCACCTGTTGCGCAGCGATGACATCCAAACATTAATGCAGGGCAATCATCAGGCACGACCAACGGATCCACAGATTGTGATTGGCATGGGCACTGGATTTAACGCAGCCCCCGTCTATCACACCAATTCCGGCACCCATGTTCCGCCCGCAGAAATTGGTCACGCCCGTATTGCGGTCGCGGGCGCAGTGCAGGCCCGCGTTGTGGACGCCATCGCCCAGACCGAAGGGTTCGTGTCAAACGAACATATTTTGGCGGGCCGTGGTTTGGAACGCATCGATGCCGCCCTAAACAACCGCCAAGATCGCAGTGCGGCCGATATTATGGCGGCAGCATCTGCGGGCGACGCAACAGCCATTGCCGTGGCTGAAACACAGGCACAATTTGCAGGATCAGTTTATGGCGATATGGCGCTGGCCACTTTGCCACTGGGTGGTATTTATTTAATCGGCGGTGTTGCGCGTGCGCTGTCGCCCTATTTGTCCCAAGCCGTTTTTGCCGAGGCATTTTGCGACAAAGGCCGCTTTGCCGAGTTCAACAAGCAATTCAGCGTGCATGTCATTTTGGATGATTTTGCGGCGCTTCGGGGCTGTGCCAGCTTTGTCACGTCACTGGCGTGACGGGTTGTATTTGCGAATTCCGATCATCATGGCCACGGTTGCACCGCAGAAATATAGACCGACAAAACTGTATTGCTGACCCAAGGGCACCCCAAGCGTTAAAAACCAACCTGTGATTGCCGGACCAACGGCAGATCCGACAACCATCACAGCGCTGGCAATTGCCTTGATCCCGCCCAAATGGCGCGTTCCGTAAAATTCGGCCCAAAACGCCACAGGCAGGGTACCGTTCGCCCCCGCACTCAGCGCCAAAAACACCAAACCTATGCCAACGCCCAGCAATGTCTGTGCCTGCGCAAATACGAAAAACGCGGCCGCCATAGGAACCAGATACAACGGCATCAGCCGCGCCGCGCCATAGCGATCCAGTGCAATGCCCGACAAAATATTCGCCCCGACCGAAACCGCTGAATATATCGGAAACACCGCGACCAAGGCCAAATGATCAACCGCCAGCCCCTGCGCAAATGGCACCTGCTGAAAGAAAAAGGCCGTGACAAAGGCACCTGGCCCCATCAGCGTTGGGATCATAAACCAAAACAGGGGATGGCCAAGGGTTTGCTGGCGTGTCCAATGTCGCCCCTGCATACCCGTTGCTTCGTTTTGTTGTGCCATGGATTGCGGTGTGCGTTCTTGGGACAACAATGTCCATAAAACGGGAATGGCGGCACAGATCACCAATGCTGACAGGCCCCACAACACCCGCCAGTCATAGACCCCCAACAATACCACAAAGAGGATGGGCAAACTGGCCTCGCCCAAACTAAAGCCCAGGTTTGACAGCGACAGCGCACGCCCGCGTTGGGCCACAAACCAGCGCGACATGGCAACGGCAGCCAAATGCGATGACATCCCCTGCCCCATAAGACGCAGCAAGAATATCACCACCGGTAATAAAACCGCATAAGGGTTCATCGCCATACACAACGCCGCCACAGCCAATCCGCAAAACACACCAATCCCAAGCTGGCGGGTTTTAAACCGATCACTTAGCCCGCCAGACCACACCATGACGACAGCCGATGAAAATGTGCCCACGGCATAGGCGGTTCCCCATTCGCCGTGGGTCAGGCCAAAATCAGCGCGAATTTCACCGGAAAAGACGGAAATAAAAAACGTCTGCCCAAAACTGGACATCAACGTTAATAAAAACCCCGCCGCAATCAACGAAATATTTTGTATTAGGAAATTTAAAAATATCATGCAATCGCGCCAGTGTGTTTTGCACACTATGGCGCGCTTTTGCGAAAACTCAAGCTGATTTAACGAAAGGCGCGTAACGCCAAAACGGCATTCAACCCGCCAAAGGCAAAGGCGTTGGATAGGGCCACATCAACCTTGGCCTCGCGCGCCACATTCGGGACCACATCAAGGGCGCATTCCGGGTCAGGTTCCTGATATCCGATCGTGGGTGCGATAATGCCATCACGCACCGCCATGATACAGGCCAGTAATTCGACCGCACCCGTCGCGCCAATCAAATGCCCGTGCATGGATTTTGTCGATGACAGCATCAAGGCATTGGCATGCTGGCCAAATACATGGGCCACGGCTGCACATTCGGTTTTGTCATTTGCGGCCGTACCTGTGCCATGGGCGTTGATATATCCCACATCCTCTGGGTTCAAACGCGCATCACGCAACGCGCCCTGAATGGCGCGGGCCGCCCCCTGTTGGCTGGGCATCACAATGTCGGACGCATCCGACGACATGGCAAATCCTGTCACCTCGGCCAGAATGTCGGCACCGCGGGATTTCGCCTGTTCCAATTCCTCGAATACGAAAATGGCCGCACCTTCACCTTGGACCATGCCATTTCGATTGGCAGAAAAAGGGCGGCAAGCGTCTTTGGACATCACGCGCAGACCTTCCCATGCTTTGATCCCACCGAAACATAGCATGCTTTCTGATCCGCCGGTGATCATGGTTTTGGACAGGCCCGTACGCACCATTTGAAACGCCTGCGCCATGGCATGATTGGAACTGGCACAGGCCGTTGATACGGTAAAGGATGGGCCCTTTAGGTTGAATTCCATCGACACGTGACTGGCGGCGGCATTGTTCATCAGTTTCGGCACAACAAAGGGGTGGACGCGGTTCTTGCCTTCTTCATAAACGGACCGATAATTTTCATCCCATGTGCCAACACCGCCGCCTGCCGTGCCCAACACAACGCCCGAGGTCGCCGCCAGATCACCAGAAAACACCAAACCAGATTGATCAATCGCCTCTTTGGCGGCCAATAAAGTGAATTGGGTGAAGCGGTCGTATAATGCCAATTGCTGCCGGTTAAATACCGTTTCTGGATCAAAATCATGGACTTGGCCACCGATTTTAATTGCCAAACGATCAACATCACGAAATTTCAGTTCACCAATACCACAGCGGCCCGCCTGCATCGCTGCCAGCGTTTGGGGGACATTTTGCCCCAAGGCATTGATGGTGCCAGCCCCCGTTATAACAACCCTGTTCACGATTGTTCGGCCACCAAGGTTTCAACACCTGCGATAATGCGCGCGACCGATGAAATGTCAAAATCACCTTCGGTCGGGTCATTGGCATTAAATGGCACTTGGATGTCAAAGGCCTCTTCGATCGCGAAAATGCATTCGACCAATCCTAGACTGTCGATTCCCAACTGCTCTAGCGTACTATCCAAGGTCACGTCTGATGGCTCTAACACGGCTTGCTGCGCTAAAATTTCGATGACCTGTTGTTTCACTGACATATGCGTAATTCCATGCGATGCCCCTATGGGGATTAGTCTTTCTTAGATAGGTTCAAAACCGTTTTTTGCAATTCCGAAACAGTGCGCATCAAACGGGGCAAGCGCCGCAGCGCTTTATAGGTTTCGATGTGGCTGTCCATTTTCATAGCAGGATAGCCCAACATAATGCGACCGCTTGGAATATTGGACAACACTTTCGTGGCACCACCTGTAATCACGTTATCACCGATTGTGATATTGTCACTGACACCGGTCTGGCCCCCCAAAACAACATTTCGGCCCAGCACGCTGGATCCCGCGATACCGACCTGCGCACAGATCAGGCAATCATCCCCTATCACCACGTTATGACCGATTTGTGACAGATTGTCTGTTTTGACACCATTGCCGATTTGCGTCGGTTTCACCGTACCGCGATCAACACAGCACGACGCGCCCAGTTCCACATCATCGCCAATAATCACACCCGCCAATGAATGGATGCGCGCCCACGGTTGTCCGCGGTCTGAAATATCGTGTTTTCCCAGGCTATCGCGGGCAATTTCAACCGCCGACACCTCGGGCGTGACAAAGGAAAACCCATCCGCCCCAACGGTTGCGCCCGGCTGCGCGATGAAACGATCACCGATCCGGACGTCTGCGCCAATCCGAACACCTTCGCGCAGATAGGCATTTTGCCCCAAACGTGATCCGGTTCCGATATAGCATTGTGGGCCAATGACACTGTTGTCGCCAATCACGACATCGCGGCCAATTACCGCCAAGGGACCAACTGATATATTTTCGCCCAAACGGGCCGTGGGGTCCACAACCGCGGATGGGTGAATGCCGGCGTCATATCCCTGCCCTGCGTCCATCATCGCAGACAAGGCCGACATCGCATAGCGTGGGCGCGGTGCGACCAGCGCGGCCTGCAACCCGTAACTGGCCCAATCCGCACCGGGCCACAACATTGCAACGCGCGCACGACCTTGGGGGATCAATGCCGCATAATCGGGATCCATTGCCAGTGCGATATCCGTTTCGCCCGCCAAACTAGGTTGGGACACGCCAGAAACAAGGACCGTGCCATCACCCAACAGTTGGGCGCCAAGTGCTTGCGCGACATCCGCGACTGTATACATGTTTATTCCCCACGTTTACGCGGGATCAGAATTACCCTGCAATTGATCCAATGACCACCCCTGCACGAACCAAGGCATCAAAAATTGCACCATCGCGACCGTAAATATCGCGACGATATTCCATGCCGCCCGTTGGTTTGGATACGGCAGTGCGATACATCAAATGCACAGGTACGTGTTTTTTCAATTCGATGACCGTTTCGCGTCCGCTGTCTAGGGCTGTGTGGAATTCCCCCTTGGGGTTTGACGACTGAACCGACAGCAAAGCATAGGCAAAATCAAACGGTTTGTGCAGGCGCACACACCCATGGCTAAAGGCCCGCGTTTCGCGCGAAAACAGCGACTTAGCCGGCGTGTCATGCAGATAAATATTATACTGGTTGGGGAACATAAATTTCACCAATCCTAGCGCATTGCGTGTTGATGGCGGCTGTTTCAAATCGAATGGAAAATTCGACGCGTTGTATTGGTTGAAATCAATACCTTCGCGTGAAACGACCTGCCCCGACTGACTGATCAAATTCAGATAGCTATGCGCGTTCGGATTTTTTTGCATTTTGGGCAGGTATTCATTGACCGTGATCGAACTTGGGACATTCCAGGTTGGATTAATAACCATATGTTCCATTTCATCGGAAAATTCGGGGCTGCGTTGATCATTTTTGTTCGACCCAACAACCGCGCGGGTATAAAATTCAATTTGCCCCTTATTCATGATCTTGGCACTAAAATCCGCCAAGTTTACCATGATGTGACGTGTCCCACGATCAAAGTTGGTCCAGCGTTCGCGTTCCATCGCAACGACCACTGCGGCCAAGCGATCACGTGCTGATTTGTTGATTTCGGCGCGCGTGCCAGGCCCCACGATACCGTCCATAGACAAACCGTGATCGGCCTGAAACGCCTGCACAGCTTTCTGCATGTTGCCATCGTAAACCGCAGTTAGCGTAGATTTCAAATAGCCCATGTCGATTAATCGATCACGCAGCGCAACAACGGCTTTGCCTTTGGCGCCCGGCTCTAGTTTGACCGCAGGGACTTTGGATTTCCAGTCGCCCGCTGCAATGATCCGCAACAGACGTTCTTTTTCAGTCAGCAGTCGTTGGTATTCAACAGACTGAGGTGGCAAAGCGCGCATGAATTTTCTGGCGGACGAACGTTCGATGCCAGCCAGATAATCAGCCGATACAATCCCCAAACGGTCCCGTTTGATGTCACGCACTGCAGATCGTGGATTCAGGATCCCCGCGCGTACATCACGCACATAGGTCAAATAACTCTTGGTTAATTCTGCCTCGACACGGCCCAAATCTTCGGTCGTTTTAATGGCGGCAACAGCAGTTTCTAGTTCGGCTAAACGGTATCTTTCAACCGGCAAAGCGTGTCCTGACGCGCCGGCAAGTGCCTCAAACAATGCTTTTCTGCGGCCCGGCGCACGGAACGACCGTTCCATCCAAAGCGGTTTGAAATCGCGACCTTTATAATATTCCAACGCCGAAGCATCGTTTTTTAACGCTTTGCTTAGCGCCATTTGATATGAAATATCGTTATGTTGTGCCGAGCCGATAGACGGCAACGCAACCAAGACCAAAGCACAAAAAACAAAAATTAAACGTTTAAAATAACCAAGCAGCATTTCATTACCCCCGCAGCGACAGCACCCGTGGAATAAACCCTAAGCACCTAGGATGTCTATTCACAATTGCTTTAGGATGATCTCAATGGCGCAAACACCCTGAATGCGTGACCTGTTTGCATCGCAAAGCGCACAAAGGCAATAATTCGCCTAAATTTCGTTGCATTGGGCGATCCATCAAAAAAAGGGTTGGTTCGCGAATCGATTCATGGCATAGGTATTGCACCTAGGGGATAGGTCAAACAACTGCGCCAGCTGCCCGGCGTTTGGAAATGAACGAATGACAATGAATAATAGCAACGATATCACACGACGTGGATTGCTAACAGCATTTGCTGCGACCGCAGTTGTTGCGGCACCCACCTATGCGAATGCATTCGGGTTTTTGCGCGGTGCAGGCGATATTCGCAAGGTGTCGTTATTGTCACGCCGGACCGGTGAACGCGTTAATACCATCTATTGGATTGAGGGCGACTACATCCCCGAAGCCTTGGCTGAGATCAACAAATTCATGCGGGATTGGCGACATAACGAAGTCAAGAAAATTGACACGCGTACTATCGATATCATCGCCGCCAGTCACGCGTTGCTAGATACCAATGAACCGTTCCAAATGCTGTCGGGCTATCGCAGCCCCAAAACCAATGCGATGTTGCGACGCAATTCGCGTGGTGTTGCCAAAAATTCCCTACACATGAAGGGTCAGGCCGCTGATTTGCGTTTGGGATCACGATCGGTTCGCCAGATTTCAAAGGCAGCGCAGGCCTGTCATGCGGGCGGCGTTGGCAAATACTCAGGATCAAATTTTGTTCATATGGATTGCGGTCCTGTGCGCGTTTGGGGCAGATAGGCCCCACAGTTCCAACCAAACACCACTGTTTTTGATCGGATCATTGCCATGATTTATCAAGTCGTCGTTTATCATGAAATCCGTGACCAGGCTGCATTGGCAGCCTATGCACAATTGGCAGGCCCTGCCATCCAAAAAGCAGGTGGCAGGTTTATCGCCCGTGGACTGCCCGTAAAAACACTGGAACAGGGCAAAGCAACACGAACAGTTGTGATCGAATGGGATGATTTAGAAACTGCAATCGCAGGATTTGAATCTGACGATTACGTCGCCGCACTGCGTGAATTGGGTGATACAGCGGTCAGGGATATTCGGTATATCCCCGCCGCGTGATGATACCCCAGCTACGTTAAAATACGTTTTGCAATATTGATAAACGCTGCTGCTTGCGGTCCATCGGGGTCGCGAACAACAATGGGTTCGCCCTGATCTGATGCCAAACGGACATCAAGGTGCAATGGCACTTCGCCCAGGAATGGGACACCCATTTTTGCAGCCTCGGCCGCCACGCCGCCATGACCGAAAATATGTTCTTCGTGGCCGCAATTACTGCAGATATGCGTGGACATGTTTTCAACTAATCCAAGGATCGGAACATTCACTTTGTCAAACATATCAATGCCCTTGCGTGCATCAATCAAGGCGACATCCTGCGGTGTTGACACCACGATAGCGCCGGCGACCTGCGCCTTTTGCGCCAATGTAATCTGTACATCGCCAGTGCCAGGTGGCAAATCGACGAACAACACATCCAGTTCACCCCAATCCACCTGAAACAGCAACTGTTGCAGCGCGCCCATCAACATTGGCCCACGCCAGACAATCGCCTGATCGGGCTGCATCATCAGGCCAATCGACATCATCGTCACACCATGCGCCGTCAACGGAATGATCGTTTTGCCATCCGGGCTGGCAGGCCGTTTGCTGACCCCCAGCATCTGGGGTTGGGACGGCCCGTAAACATCAGCATCCAGCAATCCCACCTTTAGTCCCATTTTGGCAGCGGCACAGGCCAAATTGGCAGACAGGGTCGATTTACCAACCCCCCCCTTGCCCGAGGCAATGGCAATCACACGTTTCACATTTGGCACGGCCGCTGGACCAGATGCGGTCGCTTTCGGTTTCAAACTGGGCGGCTCGGGTGCCGTTTTGTGCCCGGTCAAAATCCCCTTGGCTGCATCCACGCCGTCTAATGTCATCAAGGCTTGCTCAGCCAAGGCCAAGGTTTCGGCGTATTTCGGTGCATGGTCTGGATTGACCTCAAGCACAAATTGAATTTTGCCGCCATCTTGGGTCAGTCCGCGCACCAAACCAGCCTGCACAATATTTTGCCCTGACACAGGATCCGTGACCTGTGACAAACAATGTTCCAATGTCGATTTATCCACCATGTTTTGCCCCTATCGTGACACACAAAAAACGGCGCAGATGCGCCGCTTGTTCTTTAGGACGTGCGGTCCGCGGTTATCTAACCTTAAGCTGACCTTGGATCTTGGCGCCCTTGGAGGTTGATATAGTGTTGTATGAAATATCGGCAACCACCACACCAGTACTTGCAACGGTCACATCAGTCGCAGAGACTGCGCCCTGCAATTCGCCATCAATGGACAGGTTTGTGCATTCAACAGTGCCCTCTAGGCGTCCCGCGCCCAAAACGCTGATTGCGGCGGCCTGAACCTTGCCTTTGACTGATCCGTCAATTTCGATATCGCCCTTTGAGCGGATTTCCCCATCAATGGTTATGTCTGAACTGAAAAAAGATTTTGCCATGGTCGCCCCCATCCGAAACATTTGCTTTGATGTGTTTTCGGCCGCTTGCACACGATTTGCAAGGTGAAAATGCACCCTGTCGCAAATCACGGCGAAAATCAGCGCGTTTCGTGATTATATTCTACAAACTTTGGTGGGTTATTTGGTGATGTTACGCCTGCCTGCGCCCTAGAATTTTTTACCGCATCCCCACGCAACATTGGTCGCGACCTTAGCGTAACATCACCTATAATTCGAACATCAGCCCGATGCACATTGAATAATCAGCTGATGCGGCAAGAATAAGACCAGAAACGGATTGATTTGTGAAAATAACATGGCACCTTGGCCGCGATTGCAGCCGCCGCAAAACCGACCCCAAGTAAATGGTAAGTTTTGCATTGCACTTTGGCCCAATTCATGGCATTGCACCCCAACTTTTCCGCAAAAATGTTAATTGCGCGGTCTCTCGTGGGTGGGTGCGGAAAAGATACGCCCAAACCCTTTGAAACGCGCCCATATATGAATGGAGCTTACATGCCTTTATATGAGCATGTCTTTATTTCGCGTCAGGACTTGTCCAACGCGCAGGCAGAGGGCCTGATCGAACACTTCTCAGCAGTATTGAAAGACAATGGCGGCAACGTGATTGATTCTGAATACTGGGGTGTCAAAACGATGGCCTATAAAATCAACAAAAACCGCAAAGGTCACTATGCGTTCTTGCGCACAGATGCGCCATCATCTGCGGTACAGGAAATGGAACGCCTGATGCGTCTGCACGAAGACGTAATGCGCGTTATGACAATCCGTGTTGATGAACATGCCGAAGGTCCTTCGGTACAAATGCAAAAACGTGACGACCGTGGCGAACGCCGCGAACGCCGCGCATAAGGCAAAGGATCTAAATCATGGCAAACAAACCATTTTTCCGTCGTCGTAAAGTGTGCCCATTCTCGGGCGATAACGCACCAGCAATCGACTATAAAGATACAAAATTGCTTCAGCGCTATATCTCAGAGCGTGGCAAAATTGTACCTTCGCGCATCACTGCAGTATCCGCTAAAAAACAACGTGAGTTGGCCCGCGCCATCAAACGTGCACGTTTCTTGGCTTTGCTGCCATACGCTGTGAAATAAGGAGAATTTGAAATGCAAGTTATCCTTTTGGAACGCGTGGCCAAGCTAGGCCAAATGGGCGAAATCGTTGACGTAAAACCAGGCTATGCGCGCAACTATCTGTTGCCACAAGGCAAAGCGCAAACTGCATCAGATGCAAACGTAAAAGCATTCGAAGCACAAAAAGCACAGCTGGAAGCACGCAACTTGGAAACCAAAAAAGAAGCCGAAGCATTGGCTGCGAAATTGGACGGACAGCAATTTATTGTGATTCGTTCCGCATCTGATGCTGGTGCGCTGTATGGCTCTGTCACACCACGTGACGCAGCAGACGCGGCAACGGCAGATGGCTTTAGCGTTGATCGCAAGCAAATCTCTTTGATCAAACCGGTCAAGGAATTGGGTCTGCACGAAATGGCTGTCAAACTGCACCCAGAAGTTATCGCAACTATCGTTTTGAACGTTGCACGTTCAAACGAAGAAGCGGAACTGCAGGCATCTGGCAAGTCTATCCAAGAACAAGCGGCAGAGGATGAGGCAGCAGCCGAATTCGAAATCCAAGAATTGTTCGACGACATCGGTGGCGCGGCCAGCGATGAAGACGGCGCAGGCGACGACGAATAATCCATTCGTCAATCGCAACCAATATGAGCCGCGCAGATTTTCTGCGCGGCTTTTTCGTTGTCAAAACCGCAGACAAATGGGCAGTTGCGGGCCCCTAGCCCATGGACAGAAAATTCGCCTAACAGTATTTTCGTTTCTCAAAAGTTGGGATTTTGTTATTTAATTTCCAAATTTCACCCCACAAAGCAATTAATGCAAAAATAAGTTCCAAATTATTCAAGATTTTGCATTTGCGGCTGTTGACCTTCTGTAATCTGTTTCATATGTTGCACCCCATACATTAGGAGCGAAACAATGTTAGCCTTTGTGGTCGTGAACGAAAAACAGCGCATGGATCGGTGACGGTAACCATATCCAAATCCATGCGCCCCCGAAAATCGGGGGCTTTTTTATTCGCCCTACACAAAAACCATGGGCCCCCAGGGTCCGACTGTCAAAACGGAGCTAAACGATGACACGTCAAATGATCGGAGCAAAAATGATCGTCCAAGCCTTGAAAGATCAAGGTGTGGATACAGTCTTTGGGTATCCAGGCGGTGCGGTGCTACCGATTTATGATGAAATTTTTCAGCAAAATGAAATTCGTCACATCTTGGTTCGCCATGAGCAAGGCGCAGTACATGCGGCCGAAGGCTATGCCCGTTCAACCGGTAAACCGGGTGTTGTTTTGGTCACCTCTGGCCCTGGTGCCACGAATGCAGTGACAGGATTAACTGATGCGTTGCTAGACAGCATTCCGTTGGTTGTATTAACCGGACAGGTTCCAACATTTATGATTGGCTCGGATGCGTTCCAAGAGGCAGATACAGTTGGCATCACCCGCCCCTGCACCAAACATAACTGGCTGGTTAACGACACCAAAAACCTAGCCGCCACAATCCATGAGGCGTTCCATGTCGCAACCTCTGGACGGCCCGGCCCTGTTTTGGTTGATATCCCCAAGGACGTACAATTCGCATCTGCCGCGTATACAGATAAAAAGGCTGTAAAAGTCAGCCATTATCAACCCACCGTAAAAGGTGACATGGATATGATCACAAAACTGGTCGAAGCCATGGAAAAAGCAGAGCGCCCCGTATTTTACACCGGCGGCGGCGTGATCAATTCAGGACCAGCGGCAAGCCAGCTGTTGCGTGAACTGGTCGAGGCAACCGGATTTCCAATCACATCAACCCTAATGGGGTTGGGGTCCTATCCTGCCTCTGGCGACAAATGGTTGGGCATGTTGGGCATGCACGGTCTGTATGAGGCCAACCTTGCGATGCATGATTGCGACCTGATGATCAATATCGGCGCACGGTTTGATGACCGGATTACAGGGCGTTTGGACGCCTTTAGTCCAAAGTCGAAAAAGGCACATATCGATATTGATCCATCGTCAATTAACAAGGTGATCCGCGTAGATATGCCCATCGTCGGCGATGTTGGTCACGTTCTTGAGGACCTGTTAAAGGTTTGGAAATCCCGCGGTCGCAAAACCAATTCCGAAGCAGTTGCTAAGTGGTGGAAACAAATTGATGAATGGCGTGCGGTAAATTGTTTGTCCTATAAACAAGAGGGATCAACAATCAAACCACAGTACGCGCTGCAACGCCTAGAGGAACTGACCAAGCACCGCAAAGATCGATACATCTGTACCGAAGTTGGCCAACACCAAATGTGGGCCGCACAATATTTGGGATTTGAAAACCCAAATCAGTGGATGACATCGGGCGGTTTGGGCACCATGGGCTATGGTTTCCCCGCGTCAATCGGCGTGCAAATCGCGCATCCTGATGCATTGGTCGTCAACGTTGCAGGCGAAGCGTCTTGGCTGATGAACATGCAAGAAATGGGAACAGCCGTCCAATATAACCTGCCTGTTAAGCAATTCATTTTGAACAATGAACGCTTGGGCATGGTGCGTCAGTGGCAACAATTGCTGCACGGCGAACGTTATTCCCATTCGTGGTCTGATGCCCTGCCCGATTTCGTAAAACTGGCCGAGGCGTTTGGCGCCAAGGGTATTTTGTGTTCGGACCCAGCAGATCTAGATGATGCAATCATGGAAATGCTAAATTACGACGGCCCCGTCATTTTCGACTGTTTGGTCGAAAAACATGAAAACTGTTTCCCCATGATTCCGTCAGGGCGTGCGCACAATGAAATGCTGCTCGGTGAGGCGTCAACTGAAGGCGCTATCGGATCATCCGGTGCGGTTTTGGTTTAATTAAGGATTTAGATAATGTCTGCTCTTCGCATTAAAAAAGGTTCCACCGCGCATTCCGCCTATAATTTGCGCGCCAATTATGGGGAAATTGATGAAACCCATACGTTGGCCGTTCTGGTCGATAATGAAGCCGGCGTTTTGGCCCGTGTAATCGGATTGTTTTCCGGACGTGGATACAACATCGAAAGCCTGACCGTCGCCGAGGTCGATCACACAGGTCACCTAAGCCGTATCACAATCGTCACACGCGGCACGCCGCAAGTGATAGAACAGATCAAGGCACAGCTTGGCCGTATTGTCCCCGTGCATGAAGTTCATGATTTAACCGTCGAAGGTCAAGTCGTTGAACGTGAATTGGCATTGATCAAAGTCGGTGGCACTGGTGAAAAACGTGTCGAAGCGCTGCGGCTTGCGGATATTTTCCGTGCGCATGTGGTCGACAGCACGTTGGATAGCTTTGTGTTTCAGTTGACAGGCACATCAGATAAAATTGACGCTTTTGCGGAATTGATGCGCCCCTTGGGGTTGATTGAAATGGCACGGACCGGTGTTGCAGCCCTATCGCGTGGCTAGGCGCAATTATTGCGCCAAGGCCAATTTGTTTTCGACAGGCGCGCGTTTGAATTCGATAACCTGACCAGATCCAGCACGCATCTTCATGGTGCGTGCTTTCGTTTCTGGTGATGGTTTTGCATCTTTTCGCTTTAACGCCGCAGCCAGCGTTGGATATTCGTGTTGCGATACCAGCCTCAGGTCACTGGGATAGCGCAGATCATCTAATTCCTCGACGTTAAATTCGACCAAATCACCAACATCATATGCATACGGCAAAATAGACGCTGAATGATCGTTATAGAATGCCAATTGCCCGTGATCTTCACACCAAATGACTGCTTTTTCGCGATCTGGATCACTCCATAATATAACCCCAAACATTCCCCATCCTTTCGAAATCCTCACACCGATATATTCCTAAAATCTTTGCTAAGTTCATATAAGGATTAAGCAATTTGCCTGTTGCAATTTGTGACGTTCTAAAACTATGCTGACACAGTACTGAGTCAAGCTGACACGGATACGCGTCACATTTTCACCTAGACGTGTATAACAGCTATTATTGGTGTGTTTTAAGGCGAACCGATAAACAAGGCTTGGGGTGCTATGGCTAACACAACATTAAAACGTCGATACGAATCGCCTGCGCAGATTCGGTCTATCTTTGGCGAAAATCTAAAAACACTTTGCCGTGAAACTGGTGCCGTTGCTGCGATATGCCGCGAACTGGATATAAACCGCACTCAATTCAACCGCTATCTTTCGGGCGAAAGTTTCCCGCGGCCTGACATTTTGGCAAAGATTTGTGATCGCTTTAGCGTAGACGCGCGCATTTTACTGGAACCGCTTTCCGATCTGGTCAAAACCGATATGGCCGATATTTTGGCAACAGAACTGGGCGACTTTTTCGACCCGCGCCGTTCGGTTGTTCCGCGCGATAATTTTCCGTCCGGTTTTTATCGCTTTACGCGCAAAAGCTTTGTGGATCCAAATCTCTACGTTCAGGGGTTAATCCTGATCTACCGCCGCGGGTCTTTGACCTTTGCGCGTGGGCTTGAGGCGAAATCAGCCTTTGTGCAACAGGGCCTGCCCATTGATCATAAGACGCGCGAATTCAAAGGGTTGTTCGTCCAACAAGACGGCGGGCTGAGCGCAATTATGTCGCGACGCGGGTCGTTGACTGTGTCATTCAACTTTCTTTCGCGTGTACCGTCGTTTGAAAACAATCATTGGGTTGGATATGCAGCCAGAACCGTGTCTGAACACCCCCAATCCACGCGCGTCACCCGCATGGTTTATGAACATATCGGTCGCTTTAGCAGCGAGGTATTGAAAATTGCGCGGACAGCCGGATTTTGTAAACAAGAAGACTTGTTACCCTTTCACAAAACGTTGCTACAGATCGACCAAGACTTTCGTTAGCTAGGGTCGTTTTCATTTAACAAACTGGTCGGAAATCGACGTTTTTTGCTGCACGAAAACTGTAGTATTCACATCAGGTCAAACCCGAAATGAAAGATTTGCGCATGTATCAGTCTGACGACTTGGATGCGGTTCGCCGCCCTGTATCACTGGCCAATGGCTTACCCAACGCACATTACGTTGATCCAAATATGTTCCTTGAGGAACGTGATGCACTGTTGTTTTCGCAATGGGCCGGGTTGGCGGTTGCTGCGGATGTCCCCGAGGCAGGGGATGCCGTTCCAATTGATTTTTTAGGCATGCCATTGTTGCTGGTCCGCGACCGTGAAAATCAGGTGCGCGTGTTTCAAAACACCTGCCGTCACCGTGGTATGATACTGGTCGAAGAGCCCCGCAAAATCGAAGGCGCTATTCGCTGTCCCTATCACAGCTGGTGTTATGCAACCGACGGGCGCTTGGTCTCTACCCCACATGTTGGTGGACCAGGACAAAACACCCACCCAGATGTCAAACGTTCCGAATTGGGGTTAACCGAAATTCGCAGCCATATTTGGCGTGATGTTATTTGGGTCAATATCCACGGCAATGCCCCCGAATTCGAAGTGGCGATGGCAGATGTCATCGAACGCTGGGCGGAATTTGACAAACCGCTGTATCACGGTGGTGCGGACAGTAAATTTCAGCTCAAGGTCAAAACGAATTGGAAATTGGCCGTCGAGAATTATTGCGAAAGCTATCACCTGCCATGGGTACATCCAGGATTAAACAGCTATTCACGCCTAGAGGATCATTACAACATTGAATCCTATGGCAACTATTCTGGCCAAGGATCACTAGTCTACCGTCAACTAAAAGATGCCAATGGTACAACTTTCCCCGATTTCCCAGAGCTGGATTCGAAATGGGATACATCGGCAGAATATATTGCAGCCTATCCCAATGTGTTGTTGGGTGTGCATCGTGACCATGCCTTTGCCATTGTGTTGGTTCCCCAAAGCACAGATGAAACCATCGAAAACATCCATCTGTATTATGCACAGCCCGACACAGATCCCCAAATGCGGGCAGAAAATACCCATTTGTGGAAAACCGTTTTCGAAGAGGATATTTTCGTGGTCGAGGGTATGCAGCGTGGACGCCATGCGGTGACATTCGATGGCGGACGTTTTTCCCCAGCGATGGACGGTCCAACACATTGTTTCCATGATTGGGTTGCATCCCAAGTCCAAACACATCGTGCGGCAAAACAGGCGGCTGAATGAGCACCCTAAACGACGCGATCCTAGAGGCGCATGACCAACGCGATTTCGTCGCGTTGGTGACGCTGTATCAACGCGCCTCAATGGAGACCGACGACATAGATGAGGCCTGTTTTTTTGCGACGCAGGCCTATATTTTTGCCCTAGACACAGGGCACCCAAACCTAAATGAGCTGCATCAGTTTTTATGCGCGCACAATCGAGAAGAATAAATCCGCTAGCCTTGGGCCTTTTCTTCCAGCATCATCCATTCCTCTTCCGCATCAGCCAAAGCGGTTTGACGCTCTAACAAAGCATCAGTTGCCTTTTGAAACTTCAAGGGCGCAGTTTGATATAAATCCGGCTGGCACAAAAATTCTTCTAATTTCGCAATTTCCGCCTCAAGGCGCGTGATGATGTCAGGCAGTTTTTCAAGCCTATGTTTTTCCGTATAGCTTAGCCCGCTGACCTTGGATTCAGGCTCGGATTTGGGCTTGGATCCAGATTTATCAGTCTTTTTGGATACTGCTATCTCGGGATCGGTCACTGTTGCGCGCTGCGCCAAATAATCCGACCAACCACCGGCATACACCGTGGCTTTGCCATCGCCTTCCATTGCGACCGTGGTCGCAGCAATACGATCCAAAAAGTCGCGATCGTGACTGACCAGCAAAACCGTACCATCAAAATCGTCCAGCAATTCCTGTAACAGATCCAGTGTTTCGACATCCAAATCGTTCGTCGGTTCATCCAAGACCAAGATATTGCTTTCACGGGCCATTATTTTGGCCAACAGCAGGCGCGCTTTTTCGCCACCACTTAGGCTGCGCACAGGCGCGCGCGCTTGCGCATCATCAAACAAAAATTCCTTGAGGTATCCAACAACATGTTTCGGCGTGCCACGCACCATGATCTGATCGGCTTTGCCAGAAACACGCATATCAGGATCACCCGTCAAACTGTCCCATAGTGTCATGTCAGGATCCAGCTGCGCACGACTTTGGTCAAAGATTGCGGGGATTAAATTCGTACCCAACGCAACTGTGCCTTGATCTGGTGCCAATTCGCCCATCAATATTTTCAACAACGTCGTTTTTCCAACCCCATTCGGCCCAACAAAGGCAACGCGGTCACCACGTTGAATATTGATCGAAAAATTCGAAACGATGGTTTTGTCGCCAAAACCTTTGGTAATCCCCTTGGCATCGATCACCTTGCGGCCAGATTTTGGCGCTGATGACAATTCCATAGCGGCTGCGCCTTGACGTTTGATCTGGCCAGCCCGCTCTTGTCGTAAATCCTGCAACGCCCGAACACGGCCCTGGTTACGCTTGCGTCTTGCGCTGATGCCTTCCACTGCCCAGCGTGCTTCGGATTTAATCTTGCGATCCAATTTGTGGCGCGCGATGTCTTCTTCTTCCCAAATTTTGTCGCGCCATGCTTCAAACCCTTGGAAACCAATTTCTTGGCGGCGCACTTGGCCGCGATCAACCCACAATGTGGCCCGCGTCAGTGCATTCAAAAATGCGCGGTCGTGCGAAATAATGACATAGCCCGTCCGCGTTGATTTCAATTCCTCTTCGAGCCAAGCAATCGCTTGTATATCCAAATGGTTGGTCGGTTCGTCCAGCAACATCAATTCGGGGGCCTCGGCCATCAATTTTGCCAATGCCGCACGGCGACGTTCGCCCCCTGACGCTGTCGAAACTGGGCGTGCAGGATCAAATTTCAACCCCTCGCCTGCGCGTTCCACGCGGTATAATTCTGATGGGTCCAACCCCGAACAGGCATAATCCCCCAAGGTGGCAAATCCCTGCATGTCGGGGTCTTGCTCCATATATCCGACGCTGACCCCACTGGGCAAAATGCGCGCGCCCTGATCTGGTTCGACCAGACCTGCCATAATTTTCATCAGGGTCGATTTTCCCGATCCATTACGACCCACCAGGGCCAAACGATCCCCCGTTTGAACCACCAAGTCCAGATCACTGAAAATGGGGTCACCCCCAAAGGTCAAAGAAATCGCATTAAGCTGTAATAAAGGTGCACGTGCCATAAACCGCAGCTACGCCGCAGCGGTCAAAAGGTCAAGCCATTGCACGCAGCAAACGCTGCCGCGCCGGTGGAATTTTGTTAATTTCGACGGCGGTAAAAACATGCAATGTGTTCATATCGTGATCAATCACCGCGTGGTCACTGACCCATCCCCCCATCAACATATAGGTCCGCAACAATGCGGGCATGGATGTTAGCGCCCGTTTGGGATCGATTTTGCCCGCCGACAGGGTTGCATACTCTACCACGTCTGGTGATTTGATGCGGGGGGCAAAGGCCGCTGGTGCAGCGTGGTTATGGTGTAACAGGCGAAAGCAATCATGATAGGGTCTGGGATCAGTGCCCTGAAACGACGCGCAGCCGAATAACAAATTGATACGATGGTGATCTACAATGTGGGCCAATCCCGCCCAAGCGGCACGCAAAACATCGATATCCCCCGTACCGCTATCCACGCATAACCGCCCCAATTCCGCGACAGGCCCTGCATATTTGCGCAAATTTGTTAAATCATAGTACTGCGCGGAATAAGACTGCGTGATTTCAGCCGCCGAAGCGCTGATCATCACTCTAAAACAACCCACCATCTGCGCCGAGTCGCGATGGTGGACAACGACATGATGGCACAGATCATCGAAACGATCGCGATCCAACCCATCCGCGTTATTGCGGCGAAATGCGCGGTGCCGCAGGCGTTGGGCCTGTTGCAGGGTATGAACATCGGTGGCCAAGGATACCGAATATTGCCCCAGATCCAGTTCCAGTTCCAGTTCCAAATTCATGGCTTACGATCCGCGCCGGTGCAACAGGCAACACGCATCCCAACGCTCATCTTTTATTTGATGAACTGGCTGGCAGAGGGTCCACCGATGGTCGATATCAATCGACGAATAATGTTTTGATCGGCAATCGACGTTTCCGTCACACGATGATCCAGTAAAATGATAGCCCCATCTTGCAACCCATAGCGTTCAACATTTTGCAATGTACCAGAGGCATCAAAGGTCAAAGCCACAACTTCGCGCGAAATTTCTTGGGGGGCAAATGCGCCAAATTGTTTAAACCGTGATCGAACGTAATACAGATTACCGCCGTCAATAACACCCTGGGTCGTCGGCGCGCCCAAACTATCCAAAATGGCGTCACGCGTTTCGACACCAATGATCAAGGCATCCAAATCCTCGGCCGGAGGCACATAGCCATGGTTGCGAAACTGTGCAGAACACCCCGCAATGGTGATCGCTGTTAGACTAGCAAACAGAAAGGATTTATAATTCATTGCGCTGGCTCCTCTTGTTTCGGAACGCATAGGTCAGTATTCGGATTACACAATGCTATCATGTCACGCAAGAAAGGATCCTATCAAATGACTGAGAGAGACCCACAATCAGCCGTTTTACGCGTGGCTGACCTGAATGAACGCCGCCCAACGCGATTCGATTTAACGTTTGGGCCCCACCATATCGAACAATTGGTCCGCGATCTGGACTTGATCGCATTAAAAAAACCACGGTTTCAGGGGGAATTGCGCGCCGAGGGAAAATCAGAATGGGTATTGCAGGCAAAGTTGGGGGCAACCGTGCAACAGCCCTGTGTTGTCACCTTGGATCCTGTGACCACGCGCATTGATGACACGATCACGCGCCGCTTTATTCCCGCAGACCGGATCAGCGGTGATGTTGATGATGAAGGTGAAATTGAAATAAACGATGACGACACGCTTGAGCCATTGGACCAGGTCTTTGACCTACACCGAATCTTTACCGAGGCACTGGCCCTAGCGTTGCCTGATTATCCGCGTTCAACCGATGATCCCGCCGCACCGCAGGTATTTGCCCAAGACGGTGTGGCCCCAATGACGGATGACGATGCAAAACCCTTTGCTGCGCTGGCTGCATTAAAGTCGAAAATGGAAAAAGATACCTGAAATTTCGTATTTTGGGCTTGTGGTGAAAAAAATCATCAGTATTTTGGCCACTTATTGCGAAATTGGGTTGTGTTTGGGTACGATTTAGATGTATTCGCCCCCAATACATGAACACCGTAAAACGGGGGCTTTGTCCCCATCACACTAGATTGAGGTTGAGACCATGGCTGTCCAACAGAACAAAGTATCGAAATCACGTCGCAACAACCGTCGCGCACATGACGCATTGGTTGCCGCGAACCCGAACGAATGTTCAAACTGTGGCGAACTGAAACGTCCACACCACGTTTGCGCATCTTGCGGCCACTACGCCGATCGCGAAGTTGTCGCGATGGCTGACGAAGTCGAAATCGACGAAGACGCAGCATAAGCTTTGACCGCGATCACATGTCCACATCTTTGACACATGATCAATCGGTGGGGCCTGAGAGCGCGGTTATTAGCATCGACGCCATGGGTGGCGATCAGGGACCGGCGGTTGTTATCGCCGGTGTTTCGTTGTTTGCGGAAAAAAACCCCGATCACAGCTTTATCATCCATGGTCCTCAGGATGTTTTGGAACCGCTGATTGAAAAACGCCCGCAGCTTGCAGGGCGCGTCCAATTGCGTCACGCCACCGATATTGTCCAAATGCAGGACAAACCAGCCCAAGTGCTGCGTACGGGGAAAAACACATCCATGTGGTCCGCGCTGGAAAGTGTGCGATCCAAGGACGCACAAGTCTGTGTGTCATGTGGCAACACCGGTGCCCTGATGGCGCTTAGCATGATTCGTCTGCGTAAATTGCCAGGGGTTTATCGCCCTGCTATTGCGGTGCTATGGCCATCGCGCAATCCCAGTGGTTTTAACATTATGTTAGACGTGGGCGCCGATATTCGCGCCGATGCCAAGGATTTGCTGCAATATGCGCTGATGGGCGTATCCTATGCCCGCAACGGCATGGAAATTAAACGCCCCCGTGTCGGATTGTTAAACGTCGGAACAGAAGAACACAAAGGACGAGACGAGCTGAAAGAGGCCCATGAAATGATTGCGGCGCAGGCCGACCATGGGCAATTTGATTTCTGCGGCTTTGTCGAAGGTGGAGATATTCCCGGAAAAACCGTTGATGTCATTGTGACAGACGGATTTACAGGCAACGTTGCGCTGAAAACTGGCGAAGGTACGGCCAAACTGATCGGCGATCGTTTACGTGATTCCTTTACCCATTCGCTGTGGTCGAAACTGGCGGCATTCGTATCCATGCCTGTGTTAAAACGGTTTCAAAAACGGATTGACCCACGCCGCGTCAATGGCGGCGTGTTTCTGGGCCTGAATGGAACCGTGGTCAAATCACACGGGGCCGCCGATGCCATGGGTGTCGCGGCCGCAATCGGTCTGGCCGCACAGCTGGCAAAGTCACAAATTCATCACAAAATTGCCGCACGGGTTGCATCGGTTTCCAGCATAAAGCAGGATGATCACGACAATCAGGCAGGGACGGAACAATAATATGACGATTCGCGCAGTCGTGGCAGGTGTGGGCCATTACCTACCAAAACGGGTTGTCCCGAACGCAGAATTCGAAACCTTTTTGGATACGACGGATGATTGGATCACGTCGCGTTCCGGCATTAAACAGCGCCACTTTGCATCAGATGGTGAAACAACATCTTCGATGGCTGTGGCAGCAGCACAGGCGGCATTAACAGATGCGGGTCTGGTTGCCGACGATATCGATGCAATCATTGTCGCCACATCAACCGCTGATCTGACCTTTCCGTCTGCTGCAACCATGGTTCAGGCCGGTTTGGGTATGACACGTGGTTTTGCATTCGACGTCCAAGCGGTCTGCGCTGGGTTTATTTTTGCAATGGCCAATGCAAATGCACAAATATTGGCGGGACAGGCAAAACGGATCATGGTGATCGGCGCAGAAACCTTTAGCCGGCTGATGGATTGGCAAGATCGCACAACCTGCGTTTTGTTTGGCGATGGCGCAGGCGCCCTGATCCTTGAGGCGCAAGAGGGCGCAGGAACCAAAGACGATCGTGGGATTTTATCAGTCGATTTGAATTCGGACGGCACGCATCGCGACATTTTGTATGTCGATGGTGGCGTGTCCACACAAACCGTTGGCCATTTGCGCATGCAGGGCAAAGAGGTATTCCGCCATGCCGTTGAAAAACTGGCGCAAACGGCGCAGGTTTCCATGGAAAAAGCGGGCGTCACATCAGATGACGTCGATTGGATTGTCCCACATCAGGCCAATATTCGCATTATTTTGGGCACAGCCAAAAAAATGAACATCCCCGAGGATCGCGTAGTCGTGACCGTCCCAGAACATGGCAACACATCGGCAGCATCGATTCCCTTGGCCCTGTCTGTGGCCAAACATCGTGGTCAGATCACAGCAGGCGACCTGATCGTAACCGAGGCAATCGGTGGCGGTTTGGCCTGGGGATCCGTCGTCTTGCGCTGGTAAGCCCAGTAAATTCATATTTTATTGTTGAAAAGCATCTATTTACAGATAAGCTTTGGTCAAATTTATTGACTCGCAAAAATTTTGACGACTAAGATGGAATTGGAACAGGGGTATAATATGACAGAAAAAACTTTGACGCGTATGGACCTAAGCGAAGCTGTATTTCGCGAAGTGGGATTATCACGCAATGAATCCGCCGACTTGGTCGAAAGTGTACTACAACATATGAGCGATGCACTGGTGAATGGTGAGCAGGTTAAAATCTCATCCTTTGGTACCTTTAGTGTGCGCGACAAAAATGAACGCATCGGCCGAAATCCAAAAACCGGAGAAGAGGCCCCAATCCCACCGCGGCGTGTTTTGACATTTCGTCCATCCCATTTGATGAAAGATCGCGTGGCAACGGGCCCTAAGAAGTAGTTAGAGAAAAGGCGAGTTTATGTCTAAATCGGCGGATGCCTTTCGCACGATCAGTGAGGTTGCCGATTGGCTAAATGTCCCAACGCATGTGCTGCGATTTTGGGAGAGCAAATTTACCCAAATCAAACCTGTGAAACGTGCAGGCGGCCGGCGGTATTACCGCCCCAAAGATATGTTGATCATCGGCGGTATCAAAAAACTGTTGCATGACGACGGCATTACCATCAAGGGCGCCCAACAAATTATTCGTGAACAGGGTGTTACGCATCTGGTGTCCCTGTCCCAGCCATTGGATGACGACATTTCGGCGACTGACGAAATGCCCGGTAATGATTCAGCGAATGATTTAGTGGCGGACGTGAACCATCCATCGCAACCGCCTGCCCCAGCCACGGCCCCCGCAGTTGCTGAAACCGCACCAGAACCACAGGGTTCTGCGCAAACTGCCGACGATTTGATTGTCAACGACGACGATCAATTCGATCTGTTTGCCCCCCGCCCGGCTGATCCTGCCCCAGCCGAACAGCAGCCAGTTGCAAATTTGTGGGCCGCGCAGAATGACGCGCCCGCCACAATCATCGCACCACGTTATGCGGAAATTATGCAAGCCTTGGATGCCCCCGATAAACTGCGGTCCGACCAAAGAACAGCATTGCGTCCCCTGCTGGACCAAATCAAGTCCGCATGGGATCACCGTCTTGGATAAAGTTTTGCTAAAAAATGTGTATTTCCCCCTTGTCCTTGGCGGTAAAACCAGTATGAACAACACAGATCATCGGGCTATAGCGCAGTCTGGTAGCGCGTCCGTCTGGGGGACGGGAGGTCGTAGGTTCGAATCCTGCTAGCCCGACCAACAAAACCGCCCGCGGCTTAGGCCACGGGCGGTTTGTTTGTATATGAGGATCAAAATGACAGGTGTATTGCCAAATCAATCGATTAGCGAAATGATTTCCGCAGGCCAGATCACAGGATCGCCGGATATCATCGCGCCGCAAATCCAGCCAGCCAGCTTGGATCTGCGTCTGGGCAACACCGCATGGCGTGTGCGTGCGTCATTTTTGGCTGGTGGGGGTCGTACTGTGACCGATCGTCTGGGTGAATTTGAAATGCACCAAATCGATCTGACCGCTGGTGCCGTGTTGGAAAAAGGCTGCGTCTACGTTGTCCCCTTGATGGAAAGTTTGGCGCTGCCCGATGGCATTACAGCGGTCGCAAATGCCAAAAGCTCGACAGGTCGGTTGGATTTATTGACCCGTGTGATTGCCGACAACGGAACTGAATTCGACCGCATTCCTGCGGGCTATACTGGCCCACTTTATGCAGAAATTTGCCCCCGCAGCTTTTCTGTGCTGGTCAGACCCGGTATGCGGTTGAACCAAATTCGATTCCGGTCGGGACAATCGATTTTGTCGGATGCCGAACTGATAGCGCTGCATGACAGTGATGTGTTGGTCTCGGGCACAGCGATGATCAGCGATGGATTGGGGTTTTCTGTTGATTTACGCCCAGAACAGGGCAATTTGGTGGGATACCGCGCCAAACCCCACACAGGGATCATTGACCTAGACCGCATTGGGCATTACGACCCCCGCGATTATTGGGAAGAAATCCATTCCGACAATGGGCAAATCATCCTAGATCCCGGTGCATTCTATATTCTGGTTAGCCGCGAGGCGGTTCATATCCCCCCCAAATATGCCGCCGAAATGGCCCCATTTTTGGCTATGGTTGGCGAATTTCGGGTGCATTATGCCGGATTTTTCGACCCCGGTTTTGGCCACAGCGCCGCCGGCGGGGCCGGATCGCGTGGCGTGCTAGAGGTACGCTGCCACGAATCCCCCTTTGTTTTGGAACATGGCCAAAACGTAGGGCGTTTGGTTTATGAACATATGGCGGATGTGCCCACACAGCTATATGGTGCGGGGATTGCATCGAACTATCAGGGCCAAGGATTGAAATTGTCGAAACATTTCAAATCCGCATAGGCTAGTCTTCAAACATCTCGGTCTGGCCCTCGGCCTCGTCTTGGTCGTCGGGATCAGGCGTTGGGCCAGGAACCTGACCGATGCGGTTATCCAACAGGCCAGCGGCACGCAATTCCTTGATCCCGGGCAAATCGCGCGCACTTTCCAATCCGAAATGATCCAAGAATGTTTGAGTGACCACGAATGTCACTGGTCGTCCCGGCGTCATACGGCGCCGGCCCAGCCGAACCCATTCAATTTCGATCAGTAAATCAATGGTTCCGCGCGATACGGACACACCGCGAATTTCTTCGATCTCAGTGCGGGTAACGGGTTGGTGATAGGCAATGATTGCCAGCGTTTCAATGGCCGCGCGGGACAGTTTGCGGACCTCAACCGTTTCCTTTTGCATCAGATAGGCCAGATCAGCGGCCGTGCGAAACGCATAGGCATCGCCCACCTTGACCAGATGCACGCCCCTGCCCTCATATCGTTTGCGCAAATGCACGATTGCCTCGGCAGGGTCGCACCCATGGGGCAGTCTATCGCTAAGCTCTTTGAGCGTGACGGGTTCGGCGGTGGCAAATAAAATCGCTTCGACCATGCGTTCCTGTTCAGCCATGATGGGGGCATCAAACAGACTGTCTTGGGCAAATGGATCCCCCACAGCGGGGGCGTCTGCGTCACCTGTTTCGATTAGATCATCAAAATCATCGCTCATGCTGGGTATCCTTGCGGCGTAGCTCTATGGGGGCGAATGTGTCAGATTGCCGGATTTCCACCTTGCCCGATTTGGCCAATTCCAGCGATGCGGCAAATGTGGCTGCGGTTGCTGCGCGTCGCCTTGCTGGGTGTGTGTCCCATCCTTGGGGCAGATAGCTGGACAGATCCGTCCAATCCCCTGCAAAGCCGATCAAGTCGCGCATCCGTTCCAGCGCTTGTTCCATCGTATAGACGTTTTCGCGATCCATCACAAAGGGGCGGAATTCATCGCGGGTACGAATCCGAGAATAGGACTGCATCAAATCCAACAGGTTTGCGGTATATTTGACATGTTTGACCCGTTCCACAGTTTCGGGCAGTCCACGGGCGAAAAAATCACGCCCCAGCTGATCGCGCGCCATCAGCTGCGCGGCCGCATCGCGCATGGCCTGTAACCGTTCCAACTGAAATGCCAGCTGTGCTGCCAGTTCTTCGCCTGTGGGGCCTTCTTCGGTCGGGTCAGGCGGCAGCAAGAGGCGCGATTTCAAAAACGCCAGCCAAGCCGCCATCACCAAATAATCCGCCGCCAATTCAATGCGTAACTGCTTTGCCCGTTCGACAAAGGCCAAATATTGCTGCGCCAAGGTCAGGATTGAGATTTTTAGCAAATCTACCTTTTGTGTGCGCGACAGGGTTAGCAAAACATCCAATGGCCCTTCAAACCCGTCGACATCGATGATCAATGCCTCGGCCGCTAGGCGTTCGGACACAGCCTGATCGCTGACATCGCGCTGAAATAGGTTTGGCGTCTGTGACATTGGGTTCCTAGATTATCTAGCTTTCAAGCTGACCAAGCATCGCCCCAATGTCAAGATCTGCGTCCCGCACCCCATCGCGAAACGCCAAAAACGCGTCCAGTCGCTGGATCATCGCATCCGTGGGCGTTCGCAATTGTTTGGCAACCATTATCATTTCGTCGCGATCCCCATTGCAATGCAACACCGCATCGCAGCCTGCGGCCATAATCCCATTGCAACGATCCTGTAACGTGCCCGGCAGGGCCTGCATCGACACATCATCACTGATCAAAAAACCATCAAACCCCATCGCATTGCGCAGATAATCAACGGCCTGCGGCGATGTGGTCACCGGCGCATTTGGATCTAGTGCATCAAATATGATATGCGCCGTCATCGCCATCGGGGCAGAGTTGAAATGACGGAACACCGCAAAATCGGACATTTCCAAACTGGCCAAGTCTGCCGTTACATGGGGCAAATCATGGTGGCTGTCCACTTGGGCCCGCCCATGGCCCGGCATGTGTTTTACAATCGGAACCACACCGCCATCACATAACCCATCATAGGCCGCCTGCCCCAATTCGATCACACGATCTGCATCACGCCCATAGCAGCGGTTTTGTAAAAATGGATGGGTTTGGGGGGTTGCAATGTCCAAACATGGCGCACAGTTGCTATCGATGCCCAACGCCCGCAGTTCCGCCGCGATAATTGCAAAACGGGCATGAAAAACTTGCGCCGCATCGGTCGCGCCGTCCGCATGATCCAAAGGTGGCAACCATTCGCGCGCAATCGGGGCGCGCAGGCGTTGCACACGCCCACCCTCTTGATCGATCATAATTGGGGCATCATATCCCACGGCATCGCGCAAATTATGACACAGTGCGCGTATTTGATCCGCGCTGTCGATATTGCGCGCGAACAATATAAACCCCATCGGTTTTGCATCACGTAAAAAATCACGTTCCCAGCGGGTGATATCGCACCCACTAACACCGAAAAATACGGGCAATTCCGCCTGAGTGGCCAACATGTCTAGCGCACTAACACGGGGATACAGTCGGTTTTGCTGGCCACCGCCGAACAAAACCGCCGCGCATCCGCCAAATCTGAAAAACCGGCAGCGCGCAAACGATAAAACGGACGTCCGCCACTGTTTGCCTGTTCAATCACGGGGCTGCGATCCCCAATGACTGCCGTCAGTGCGGTTGCCAATTTATCCCATTCGTCCTGTGCTGCCTGCGACGTGTCAAAGGCCCCAAGTTGAACCAGTGCTGATCCAACAACAACCTTGGGCGCTGTGGGGGTGGGTGATACGGTTTCTGCTGACGCAGCCCCTGCGATTGTCATAGACTGCTGTGTTACAGGCCGCGCCTTAGGCCGCAGTGACACCTGCACCAAACCATCGACCACCAATGGGCCTGACGTTTCCTGATCCGACAGGGCCAAGCGTAGGGCATCGTCGATATTACCTTGGACAATATTTGGGGTTGCTGATTCCTGCGGCAATTCACTCAGTGGTTCAACACCCTGTGTCATCGCATCCGCCAGTGCGTTCATATCAAAGACTGCTTTTTCTTGTTCAATGGTTAACGCTTGGGTTTGTTGTGCTGCGATCAATTCCGCCTGCGGCGCATCACTGTCATCCAGATCCGGCGGCATGGATGCCACAACGACACTATCAACTGATTGCGGGGTTTCTGCGGCTGCGACGCGTGACACCGTTAAATCCATATGATCGGCTGCCTGACCGCCGGGGTTTTCCGGTGCAACACGCATGGGTTCGGCCCGTGCTGCCACGACGGGAATTTTTGAAATATCCCGCTGGGTCATCGTCACGCCCCAATATACTGCACCCGCTATCAATCCCAGACTGACGGCCGCGCCACCAAGGTAGATGACATTTTTAATACGATACTGAAAACCACCGTCTTGCGACGGTGCCTGATACAACTGCTCTGCCATTTTGCCCTCTGGGGTAAATCCCCATGTTTATAATTGCTTAACTGGCAGAGCAGGCTTTATCCTAGCGCAGTTCTTCTGCCGGTTTCACGCCTAGAATACCAAGACCAGCAGAAATAACAACACTTACGGCACGTGCTAGCGCAATTTTGCTTTGTGTGGTGGCTGAATCGCCCTCTTGGACAAAGCGAAGATCGGGAACATCGTTGCCCTTGTTCCACAATCCGTGGAATTCACTGGCCAGTTCATAGAGGTAAAATGCCACGCGGTGCGGTTCATTCGTGCGTGCGGCAATTTCCACCAAACGCGGCCATTCGGCAATTTTACGCGCCACGGCAATTTCCGCATCATGCGCCAGTTTCGTCAAATCTGCAGCGGACAAATCCGACTCTGAAACGGTGATGCCCGCCTCTTGGGCGCGGCGCAGAACGCTGTGGACCCGTGCATTTGCGTATTGCACGTAAAATACAGGGTTTTCGCGGCTTTGTTCCAACACTTTGTCAAAATCGAAATCCAAATTGGCATCGTTTTTACGCGTTAGCATAACAAAGCGTGTCACATCAGGGCCAACCTGATCGACCACATCGCGCAGCGTGACAAACGTACCAGCCCGTTTCGACATTTTGAACGGTTCGCCGTTTTTGAACAATTTGACCAGCTGGGTCAATTTGATATCCAAGGGTGTCTGCCCATCGGACAGGGCGGATACGGCTGCCTTCATCCGCTTGACATAGCCACCGTGATCAGCACCAAAGACGTCAATCAACAGATCATAGCCCCGCTCAACCTTATCAAAGTGGTAGGCTATGTCGGGCGCGAAATAGGTCCAGCTGTCATCTGATTTCTGAATGGGGCGATCGACATCATCCCCATGGGCGGTGGATTTGAACAGGGTTTGTTCACGTGGCTCCCAATCTTCGGGTTTTTTGCCCTTGGGCGGTTCCAACACGCCGCGATAAATTAATCCTTTGGACCGCAGGCTTTCGATTGCGGCCTCGATCCGGCCAGTTCCATAAAGAGATTTTTCCGAGAAAAAGTGATCCATTTTAACGCCCAGCTGCGCCAAATCTTGACGGATCAGATCCATCATGGCAGCGGTTGCGAATTCACGCACCTCAGCCAGCCAGAATTGTTCGCCCTTGCCGACGAATGCATCGCCCACTTTTTCCTTTAACGCCTGCCCCACTGGGATCAGATAATCACCAGGATATGTGCCATCTTCGAACGCGACCTCTTGGCCGTGCGCCTCAAGATAACGTAAGTAAACGGAACGGGCCAATACATCGACCTGCGCGCCGCCGTCGTTGATATAATATTCGCGTGTCACATCATAGCCCGCATAGGCCAACAAACTGGCCAATGCATCGCCAAACACCGCCCCGCGGGTATGGCCCACATGCAAGGGGCCTGTTGGGTTGGCCGACACATATTCGACGTTCACCCGTTTGCCCTGCCCCATGTCTGATCGGCCAAAGCCTGTGCCATCTGCCAAAACGCAACCAATGACACCCTGCCAACAGCTGGCTGACAGGCGCATGTTCAAAAACCCAGGGCCTGCAACCTCGGCGACATTGATCCGGTCATCCTGGATCAACAGGGCGGCCAAATGATCCGCGATATCACGCGGTTTTTGCCCAGCAGGTTTGGCCAATACCATGGCCGCATTGGTCGCCATATCCCCATGCAGCGGGTCACGCGGCGGTTCGACGGCGACATTTGCGTAATCTAACCCTTGGGGCAAATGTCCTTGGGCCACCAACTGATCCAATGCGCTGATAACAACACCACGAATTTCGGCAAACAGGTTCATATCACTATCCTTTTGTTGGATGTGGGTTTACCACGATGACCAACAAGGTCAATGCCGTAAAAACGTATAAAAACAGGGTTATTCGTTTTGTTCTGCGGTTTGTGAACGCGGGGGCGAAAAATGGATCAAACGCACACCCGCCGCGATGGTCAGGTTTTTGGTGTCTGATACAAACGACAACCGGCCCGTTTCCGAAATTAACGCGATGTGAATTGCATCAGGGCGTGTGGGTTGCCAATCCTCATACCGATATTCATCGGTGAACCGCGTTGTGCGAAATTCCCAACCCTTGCGTAACAAATCAAGCAAATCGCCATATGTTTTTTCCTGAACCAAGGCCCGCCCACCCAGTGTTGATGGCAGCGCATAACGCGAAAACCCATCCTTTTCGCGAAACAATTGAAACACGTTATTGCGCCCAAATTCGGGGGCCAAATCGGTGGTCACCAAGGTGTTATAGGCATCATTATCCGTGACTGTGACAACCGTTTGATAGGGATGCAAATCAACATGATGTTCCGCGCTTTCAGATAGGATATCACCGAAAAACACAGGTACCGCATGATCGCGCGCCGCGCGCAGATTGCGCATATTTCGGTCAGTAATCAAAACCGGGATTTCGTTTCTTTGCAAGGATTTGGCAAATTCGGTACCCCATGACGTGCCACCCACGATCAACACACCCGCCGTTTGTTTTGATGATAACCCCAACCAATGGGCCAAGGGTTTCAACGAAAACCCATAGACCACAACCGTCACCGCCACCAAGACAAAGGCCAGTGGCGCAATCAATTCGGCATCTTGGACACCAACATCAGCAAGCCGGACACCAAACAATCCCGCAACCGCGACCAGAACGACGCCGCGCGGACCGCTGAGCGCCAAGAGCCAGCGTTCGCGCCACGCGATGTCCGTGCCCAGTAATGCGCCATGCACAGTCAGGGGCCGCACCAATAAAATCACAGCCGCCAAAAACACCACAGCGCGCCAATCCAACGTGGCAAGTGTTGTGAAATCCAGCGATGCGGCCAACAGGATAAACACACCTGAGACCAATAATACCGTTGCATGTTCTTTGAACCGCAGTAATTCACTGTAGGATGGTAATTTCGCATTGGCGATCCACATTCCCATGATCGTGACGGCCAGCAATCCGCTTTCATGCAGGACCAAATTTGACGCCGCAAAGATGGCAAGCAAAGTGACAAACAGCACAGGTACCTTCATATACTCGGGCACCCATCCGCGCCGAAATGCGGTGGCAATGCCCCAGCCTGATAGCACCCCCAAGAGGGTCGCAAAGACAATGCCTGACACCAAAACCAGCATTGCGTGTTCTACAGTCCCCACCAGTCGCGACACCAACACATATTCAAACGCCAAAACGGCCGCCAATGCGCCGATGGGGTCGTTTACGATGGCCTCCCACTGCAATAATGCGGCGGGGCGGCGGGATAATTTGGCCTGACGCAACAGCGGTGCAATCACGGTTGGGCCCGTCACAATCATGATACCACCGAACACGGCCGAACTTTCCCAGCCCAGTCCCGCACCGTAATGCAGGGCCAGCGTAGACAGGATCCACCCCAAAGGGGCCCCAACCACGACCAAGCGCACCACGCCCTGTGTAGCATCGCGCAGACTGTGCATGTTCAGGCTAAGACCGCCTTCGAACAAGATAACAGCAACAGCGATCGAAATCATCGGCGCCATAATTGGGCCCAAATCCTGTGCAGGATTTAACACACCCAACACTGGTCCAACCACGATACCCGCAAGCAGCATCAACACAATCGCCGGGATTTGCATGCGCCACGCAATCCATTGTGCCCCGACCCCCAACACACCAATGCAGGCCACCGCTGCCACGGGGTCCATTCCTAATTCTGTCATTGCCATCAGCTTGCATCCCTTATCCGCTGATTAAAATTGCACTGACCCTACAGGGTTAGTCGTCGCCGATCAATTCATCATATTGTTGCAATGCAAAACGATCGGTCATGCCAGCTATATAGTCGCATACAATGCGCGCCAGATCGGTTTCACTGGTGACTTGTGCCACATCTTTGCGCCACTGCTTGGGCAATAAATCGGGGCGCTGCATAAACAACGGAAACAACGCCAGCAATTTACGTGTCACGTCTTGGCGCACCACCACAACGGATGGGGCGCGATACATGCGGGTGAACAGAAATTTTCGGATCACTTTCAAATCGGACCATAAATCATTGGAAAAACGCACCATTGGACGGCCCGCCATGCGAATATCTTGGGCAGATTGCGGGGCCAATTCAGCCAGATTGGTGCGTGCGATCGTCATAACATCATCCACCAATATGCCAAAAAACCGACGCAAGGCTTCGTGACGGCGGCGGTAATAATTCAGGCCAGGATATTTTTTATCGACCGCTGCGAAACAGTCGCGCAATATAGGCAATTCAGCAATTTCATCGGTCGAAAACAATTCCGCCCGCAGCCCATCATGCAGGTCATGGTTATTATAGGCGATGTCATCCGCCAATGCGGCGACTTGGGCTTCGCAACTGGCATAGGTGTGCAGTTCCAGATCGTGTTTTTCGTTATATTGCGCCAAGGCATGGGGCAATTCGCCCACCACAGGGCCATTGTGTTTTGCAATCCCCTCTAGGGTTTCCCATGTCAGGTTCAGCCCATCAAATTCGGCATAGTGGCGTTCCAAATCCGTCACAATTTTCAACGCCTGTGCATTATGATCAAACCCGCCATAGGGGGCCATCAGTTCATTCAACGCATCCTCGCCCGTATGGCCAAAGGGGGTGTGGCCCAAATCATGCGCCAATGCCACGGCCTCGGCCAGTTCATGGTTTAATCCCAATTCACCAGCGATGGTGCGGGCGACTTGAGCCACCTCAATGGAATGGGTCAGACGGGTGCGGAAATAATCGCCTTCGTGTTCGACGAACACTTGGGTTTTGTGTTTTAACCGGCGAAAGGCGCTGCAATGAATGATACGGTCCCGATCACGCTGGAAACAGGAACGAAATGTGCTGTCGCCTTCGGGGTATAATCGCCCACGGGAATGATCGGGGGATGATGCATAAATTGCCTGCATTGCAAATGCCTTTCTTGTCGTGGCCTTTTGCCTGCCTTATATACTAGGAAACGGTTCGTGTTAAGGATAGGTCCCAAGAAATGCTATTGCCCCCCAAAGTCACCCCGCGCGCATTCGAACGTCTAGACGAAATCGGCGCCGCGGACCAAGGCATGGCCCTGCGCATCGCCGTCGAAGGTGGCGGATGTTCTGGGTTCCAGTACGAAATCAAATTAGACGCCCCCACCCCAGAGGATATGATCCTTGAGGGTCAGGGCCAAAAGGTTATCATCGATAACGCGTCGCTGCCATTTTTGGAAAATGCAGTGATTGATTTTGCCGATGAACTGATTGGCGCGCGGTTTGTAATTAACAACCCCAACGCCACCAGTTCGTGCGGTTGCGGCACCAGTTTTTCGATTTAATTCCCAGCCTGCAGCCGATTTCCATCGCGCTGCAGAATCGGACTTTGACGGGTGAATTTTTCGAAAAATTCGTCAAAGTGTTCTGATGTATCCGCCACAAATTCCAGCATATCATAAACATCAGTTGGCAATGACACAGACAATGTCTGGGTAGCCATACCGCCAACTGCCATTAATCCCGATGTCTCCATGATCGCATGTGATAAATGTCGCAAAGCTGCTGTGTTATATTCGGGCATGTCAATTGACCCCACTTGGTCTGGAACAACCATTTCAAAACATGGCGACCCGTGCAATTGTGCCAGCCAGTCGCACATCAGGTATTGATGGTAATCATCTGCCATCACGGACCGCGTCCCAAACTGTGCCGCTGACAGGTGTTTTTCCAACCACGCCACCCAATCTGCAGGGACAGTGGCCCCACAAAAACGCAAAGCGATGCAGACCTCGGCCAGCAAGTCGGCATTTTGTTCTAGCATCGACAAAATCCCGACAAAATGCAGCGATTTGATTGCTTGGTCACTGACACCAGGATCGCGGCGTCCATATTCACTTAGATAAAAAATGATATGCGTCAGCTCATAGGCTGCCTTTTTGTTGGGCAGGGCAAAGGTCGCACTGGTGTTCATGAAATGGTGCAGCCGTTGATCCAGACCATCTAGACCTGTCAACTGCACGTCAACACGTTGTGCCAGCCTGCGCGCTTCGGCCCGTTGCAGATCGGATAATTCGCCTTCGACCAATTGTTGTGCGGCACACCAATGGGTCAAATCAGCCGCCTTGCCGCCTGCAAATCCACCCGTAAAGCCCAAGGATTCCAAATCCAAAGCGATCGACAGGAAAAACCGATAATACTGCGGAAAAAACTGCAATTTCTGTTCGATCGTATCGTAGAATTCATCGTACAACGACAATGCATCTGATGTGACATCCTGACCAGAGGATTCCAATACATTCAGTGCTTCTGCATTTTCTTTCAGCCAAAACACATCTTCGGTCATGCGACGCGATTGGGCCACCAATCCAGCACAGACTGAATGCGCTGCATCGGCGTAGCTTTGGGGGATAGCGGTTTGAACTGAATGATGTTTGACATGACGAACCTATAATTTTGATGAAAAAACCGCGCAGGGATGTGAGGTGCCGCGCGGTTTTGGAACTGGTTCATGTTTTAGGGGCATTGGGGTGTGCCCCTAGCGACATTAGGAACCAGAAGAAAATGCGCCTGTGCGCTCGCCTTGTGTGATAACGGTGGATGCCACTGGCGCAGACCCTGATGAAAAACGACCAGTGTGGACGCCATCATAGATTGACGTTTCACAAACAAAATCAACTGCGTTTTCGATTTCAGGTAGTGAAATTAGATTTAGCATTTTTCCCTCCAAGGTTGAACAACTTAATAATTACAATTTATGCGTGTCTTTGCAAGCCTTTTTTATCTTATAGGTCGTATTTAGATCCCAAGCACATCCATAAATTGATTTAAGCCATTGTTATTAAACCATATAAATTAGGGTTTTTTTTCGCCCTTTAATTGCATCCAAGCGCAAGCCAAGGATCATATGGCACAAATTTCTTGGAACTTGGACGAATCGAAACTGCTTGCCAGTGCTACGGTTTCCCCGTTACAAGACGCACAACAGACCAAGGAGCCGTCATGAAAATCGCGACCTTTAACATCAACGGAATAAAAGCGCGCATCGCGGCATTACCCGAATGGCTGGATCAGGCACAGCCCGACGTGGTTGTGCTGCAAGAAATCAAATCCGTTGACGAAGGTTTCCCCCGCGAAATTTTCGAAGACCGCGGATATAACGTCGAAACCCATGGTCAGAAATCATTCAACGGCGTTGCGATTTTATCAAAACTGCCGCTTGAGGACGTCACCCGAGGCCTGCCCGGTGATGACAGCGACGAACAGGCCCGCTGGATCGAGGCGACCGTGGTTGGCAAAACAGCGCTGCGGATTTGTGGTTTATATTTGCCCAATGGCAATCCAGCACCAGGGCCCAAGTATGATTATAAACTGGCTTGGATGCAGCGCCTATACCAGCGTGCGCAGGAATTGATGGCATCGGAAATGCCCGCCTTGATGGCAGGGGATTACAATATCATCCCCCAAGCCGAAGATGCCGCCCGCCCAGACGCCTGGGTCAATGATGCGCTGTTTCGCCCCGAAAGCCGCGCTGCATTTCGCAAAATCGTAAACCTAGGCTTTACCGAAGCCTTTCGCGCGCGCCACCAAGGGCCTGGGCATTACAGTTTTTGGGATTACCAAGCCGGTGCATGGAACCGCAATGATGGCATTCGGATTGATCATTTCTTGCTGACACCTAGCTGTGCGGATTTGTTGCGGGACTGCCAAATCGACAAAGATGTGCGCGCCGGTGAAAAACCGTCTGACCACGTGCCTGTTTGGATCGAACTCGACCTCTAAATTTCGCGGGTAATATCATAGTTATAGACCCAATCAAACTGCCGGACCAAGGCAGCGGGCCGCACCTGCGACGCGATCCGCAGTGCTGTGTGTGCTGATGCGCGGATCAGCGGCTGTGACAGATGATATTTCCACGCATTGCGTCCTGCTGCCTCTACGACGCGCGTGACACGTGGTTGGCGCAGGGATTGATAGCGATCATAGCCCTGCGCGACTGTATCCACGTCATCCAAACTGGCGGCCAGTGCCCAGGCGTCCTCAATCGCTTGGACCGCACCTTGGGCCATGAACGGCAGGGTCGGATGGGCAGCATCCCCTAGCAACACAATACGACCCCGCGACCATTGCGCTGCCACAGGCCGCAGGAACAACCCCCATTTGCTGACCTGATTGATGGATTGCAATGCTTGGCGCATGGGGCCGCCAAAATCAGAAAACACCGCCTGCACGTGATCTGGTTGATCTGTTTCGGACCAACGATGATCGGTCCATTCCGCCTGTTCTTGGACCATCACCAAATTCAACTGTTCCCCATTCCGGATCGGATAGCTAACGATATGCCGGTGCGGCCCCATATGAATTTGGGCGCCATTGGTATGTTGGGTCACATTTGGAACAATCGCCCGCCATGCCACTTGGCCCGTGAACGTGGCACGATCGTTTGGACCCAGAACATAGGACCGACATAGCGAATTGATACCGTCCGCCCCAACGATCACCCCTGCCCGTTGTATCCCCTGCGGCGTATCAACGGCTGTTCCTTGATCCAAGATTTCCGTAACAGAGCAATTTGTATCCACCCGAATGCCACGGGCCAGACAGGCCTGATACAAAACATCCAGCAAATCGGCGCGATGAAAAAACCGGTATCCGATAGATGCGCCATATTTTTGCAAGTTCAGGGTGGCGACATGATCACCACGCGCATAATCGCGCAGCGTAATGGTTTGCGCGCGAAACGCCACGTCATCCAAATCCTGCGATAGGCCCAGTTTATCAAGAACGTAAAACCCATTTGGGCTGATTTGCAGGCCTGCGCCCACTTCGGTCAATTGGGGGGCCTGTTCGATGACGCGCACAGTTGCGCCGCGCTGCTGCGCGGCCAAGGCAAAGGTCAGCCCACCAATGCCTGCGCCAACCACCAAGATATCGTTTTCAAACCCCGTCATATTAAAAAAGCCGAAGCGTCAACTTCGGCTTAATCATCAATCGTCGCGGTGCACTTTTTCGCGGCGCTCATGCTTTTCTTGCGCCTCTAGGGTCATGGTCGCGATAGGTCGCGCGTCCAGACGTTTTAGCGAAATCGGATCACCTGTCATTTCACAATAGCCATATTCGCCATTGTCGATCCGACGCAGCGCTGAATCAATTTTGGCAACCAATTTACGCTGGCGATCACGTGTGCGCAATTCCAATGCGCGATCCGTTTCTTCGCTGGCGCGGTCAGTAATATCTGGAATATTGCGTGTCGTGCCTTGCAAACCTTCGATCGTGTCGCGGCTGTCTGACAGCAAATCGTTTTTCCAAGCAATTAATTTTCTTCGAAAATATTCCAGCTGACGGTCATTCATGAATGGTTCGTCTTCGGCTGGTGTGTAATCATCAGGAAGAATAACGTCTTGTTTCATTGTTTTCCCCTCATGCAGGTCAGTATGTGACATGCATTCTCCTCCGTACATAATGCGATACTCGCCTATGGGCCCGCGTCTAACGCAAAGATGACACAATGTCACTAGCCAATCCTAAGATTGCAGCTATTTCATTTAGTGGTTACAAGACAACCACCACACCGATAGCAAAGACTGAGAGCCTGATGAAATTTACCTCGACCGCGGATTATGTCGCCCCACAGGATTTAACCCTAGCCGTCAATGCAGCAATCCAGTTGCAACGCCCTTTGCTGATCAAAGGCGAACCTGGGACCGGTAAAACAGAATTGGCCAAACAGGTGGCCAAGGGTTTGGGGCTGGACCTGATCGAATGGAACATCAAATCCACCACCAAGGCACAACAGGGTCTGTATGAATACGATGCCGTATCACGTCTGCGCGACAGCCAACTGGGCGATGAACGCGTTCACGACGTTGCAAATTACATTCGTCAGGGTAAATTATGGCAGGCATTTTCCGCCGACCGCCGTGTGGTGTTGTTGATTGATGAAATCGACAAAGCTGACATCGAATTCCCCAATGACCTGCTGCAAGAGCTGGATAAAATGGAATTCTATGTGTATGAAACTGGCGAAACAATTCGTGCCGAAAATCGCCCCATTGTGATCATTACGTCGAATAACGAAAAAGAATTGCCAGACGCATTCCTGCGCCGGTGTTTTTTCCATTATATCCAGTTTCCCGATCCCGAAACGATGCAAGACATTGTTCGCGTTCATTACCCCGATATCAAAGAAAAACTGCTGACAACTGCATTGACGCAATTCTATGAAATCCGCGAACAACCTGGGCTAAAGAAAAAACCATCCACATCCGAAGTTTTGGATTGGTTAAAGCTGCTGTTGGCAGAGGATCTAGGCCCAGAAGATTTACAGCGCGATGGATCAAACCTGTTGCCTAAATTGCATGGCGCGCTGTTGAAAAACGAACAAGACATTCATTTATTTGAACGACTGGCGTTCATGTCGCGACAAAAACGATAAAACCTAAACAAACGGGAAAACCACATGTACCTAATCATCGGATTAATTGGCGTCGCACTTGGGGCGTATCGGGCAAAAAAACTAAACGGCAACCGCGCGGATATTTTGCAATATGCGGCGGGCTTTGGGATTTTATTTGCAGTGGTGGCCTTAGTCGCAACGATTATTTTGGATCGAACTGTGATTTAACACATGTTTTTGCAATTCTTTGATCAGTTACGAAAAACCGGTGTTCCCGTATCGCTGCGGGAATATTTGGGGTTTTTGGGAACTCTGGATCAGGGACTGGCCACCTATGACTTTGAGGCATTTTATTACCTAGGCCGCATCACGATGGTCAAAGATGAACGCCATCTGGATCGGTATGACCGCGCGTTTTCCAATACCTTTAAGGGGTTGGAAAATATTTCGCTGTCCGATGTGCTTGAGGCGGTAAACATCCCCGCCGAATGGCTGGAAAAACTGGCCGAAAAACACCTAAGCGCCGCGGAAATGGCCGAAATCAAATCCTTGGGTGGATTTGATAAATTAATGGAGACCCTAAAACAACGACTTGCCGAACAAAAGGGACGCCACCAAGGCGGCAATAAATGGGTGGGCACCGCTGGCACATCGCCCTTTGGCGCCTATGGCTATAACCCCGAAGGCGTGCGCATCGGCCAAGACCGCAGCCGCCACCAACGCGCGGTCAAAGTCTGGGACAAACGCGAATTTCGCAATTTGGACGACAGCTTGGAACTGGGCACCCGCAACATCAAGGTGGCGTTAAAACGTCTGCGCAAATGGGCGCGCGATGGCGCACATGAGGAATTAGACATCGACAGCACCATTCGCGCAACAGCCGAACACGGATACCTAGATGTGCAAACCCGTCCCGAACGGCGCAACGCGGTCAAGGTGGTGTTGTTTTTGGATGTGGGTGGATCAATGGACGCCCATATCAAAATGGTCGAAGAATTATTTTCCGCCGCGCGCACCGAATTCAAACATATGGAATATTTCTATTTCCATAACTGCCTGTACGAAGGTGTCTGGCGTGACAATGCGCGGCGGTGGAATGAACAGTTAAACACCCATGACATTTTGAACACCTATGGCAGCGACTACAAATGTATCTTTGTCGGCGATGCCAGCATGTCACCCTATGAAATTGCCTATGCGGGCGGCGCAAACGAACACTGGAACGCCGAGGCGGGTCAGGTTTGGCTGGATCGCGCGCGCAGCAAATGGCCGGCGACAGTATGGTTAAACCCAGTGCCTGAACGTCAGTGGCCCTATACCCAGTCCATTCATATGATCCGTGATATTTTTGAAAACGAAATGTATCCACTGACGCTTTCTGGATTAGAAAGCGCCATGAAATCATTGGCACGTTGATCTAGACAGTTCGCGCCCAAACCCCCATATAGATACTATGTTAAAACTGGGCCCCATATTAATGGCCGTAATCTACGGCCTGATGTCTTATCGGTTTTCTGTCTGGCGGTTGCACCGCACCCTAGACAGCCAATCGCGGCCGTTGGTTGATCCAAGCTTGGCCCCCATTTTAACCAAGCTGGCCAAAGCGTTAGACCAAGACCGTGTGTTAATACATTTATATGAAATCGATCCCGTCAATGGGCTAGCAGCCCCCGATGGGCGGATCTTTATCACGCGCGGATTTTATAACAAATACCTATCAGGCGAAGTCACAGCCCAAGAATTGGCATCCGTCATTGCCCATGAATTGGGGCATGTAGCGCTGGGACATACGCGCAGACGGATGATTGATTTTACCGGTCAGAATGCCATTCGCACAGCGGCCACCATGGTGCTGGGTCGCATCATCCCCGGTGTCGGGCCGATGATTGCAGGGGTGATGGGGCGTGTATTGATGGCCAAATTATCGCGCAACGACGAATTTGAAGCCGACGCCTATGCCACCGCCTTGATGATGTCGTCGGGGCTGGATCCAACCGCGCAAACCAGCCTGTTGGACAAATTGGAAACACTGACCCAATCCGGCCCAACCCCGCCCGCATGGTTGATGAGCCACCCAAAAACGCCAGACCGCATCACCGCGATCCAGCGCAATTTGGAAAAATGGCGCGACTAGGCTAGCCGCGCATCCGCTGTAATTCGCGCACCAAGGCTTGGGTTGAACCATCTTTGCCATCGGAACTGGCCTGCCCTGATACGATCGGGCCCAGCGCCGTGGCCAGTTCTTTGCCCAATTCAACGCCCCATTGATCAAAACTGTTGATCCCTAGAATGACCCCTTCGACAAAGACGCGATGTTCATAAAGCGCCACAATTTGGCCAAACACCCGTGGGGTCAGGCGCGGGTACAATAGCGTGGTCGACGGACGATTGCCCTGAAACACGCGGTGGCGCGCTTGGCGGTCCAATTCGGCCCCCTGATGGCCCGCAGCCTGCATCATGGCACGGGCGGTGTCATAGCTGCGCCCCAGCATCAATGCCTCGGACTGGGCAAAGCAGTTGGCGACCAATAAATCGTGATGATGGGACAAATGCGGTTCATGCGACTGTGCGCCGACCATAAATTCGCAGGGGATTACCCGTGTGCCTTGATGGATCAGCTGGTAAAATGCGTGTTGCCCATTGGTACCGGGTTCGCCCCAGACGATCGGACCCGAATGATAGGGCAAATCTGCGCCATCAATGGACACGCCTTTGCCGTTACTTTCCATTTCCAGCTGCTGCAGATAGGCAGGCAAACGCAACAACCGCTGTTCATAGGGCAATACTGCACGGGTGGCATAGCCGCAAACTTGGTTGTGCCAAATGCCAACCAGTGCCAGTAAAACGGGCAGATTTTGATCTATTGGCGCGGATTGAAAATGCACATCCATATCCTGCGCACCGGCCAAAAATTCACGGAAATGATCAGGGCCCACCGCCAACATGATGGGCAACCCGATTGGTCCCCACATGGAATAACGCCCGCCCACCCAATCGGCAAACCCGAACACGCGATCATCTGATATGCCAAAGGCCGCGGTTTTATCACGTGCGGTCGACAGGGCCACAAATTGTTTTGCAGGGTCCCCCACCGATTGCGCCATCCAATCAAATGCCGTTTTTGCATTGGTCATGGTTTCAATCGTGGTAAATGTTTTTGACGCCACAATGATCAACGTTGTTGCAGGATCCAACGGGGCCAAAACATCTGCCACATGTGCCCCATCGACATTCGATACAAAGTGGCAGTTTGGCCCATCGTGATATGGTGCCAGCGCCGCACAGGCCATGACAGGGCCCAGATCAGATCCACCGATACCGATGTTGACAACATCGCGAATGGTGCCCCCCTGCCCCTGATATGCGCCACTGCGCAAGGCATGGGCAAACTGTTCCATACGCGCCAAGGTGTCCAAAACATCGGGCATCACGTCCTGACCATCCACCATGACCGGCGTGGCATTTAGATTGCGCAATGCAGTATGCAGCACCGCCCGATTTTCGGTGTCATTAATTTTATCGCCACGAAACATAGCGTCGCGTTTTTCCCCAACACCACGCGATAGTGCCAAGTCAATCAGCGCCTGTCGGCTGGTGGCGTCGATATTGGTTTTTGAATAATCAAACAACAATTCCCCCATGCGGACGGAAAAATCATCCGCGCGGTTCGCATCTGCATCGAATAAATCAATGATACGTCGATCGGCCGCTTGGGCCTGAAGGGTTTTCAAGGTGTCAAACATGGTCTGTCCTAAACTGGGGTTATGGTGCCCAATGCACGGTTGCACCATCTAGCACGGCGCGGATTGGGGCCTGATACGGGTCCAACATCTGCGCCTGTTCCAAACTGTGTTTTTTGTCGTCCCCATAGATGACCACATGTTTATTCATGGCCTGATCTAAAACGGGGGCGGTTAGTGTGACGCGTGGTTCCGGCGCACCCGCAGCACGCATGGGCAATAAAATGGGCGCATCCGCTGAAATCGCCAATTCCAAATTATCCGCGCCTGGGAAAATTGATGCCGTATGCATATCGGCCCCCATACCCAACAGCAAAACCGTAATGGGCAGGTTATCTTGGTATTGTGGGATCAGACTGGCCAATCCCTCTTCTGGGGTGGGAAAGGGCGCATAAAGCGACAGATAACGCGCCTGTGCAGCAGGACCCACCAATAAACGTTCCTTGATCAGGCGGGTGTTGGATCGATCACTGGTTTCAGGCACCCAGCGTTCATCTGACAACGACACAGATACGCGCGACCAATCCAGTTCAACGGCACTAAGATCATCAAAGATCGGGCCCGGTGTCGTCCCACCGGGAACAACCAATGTGGCGCGGTCTTGGTGGTGCAATGCCGCGGCCAATTCATCGGCGATCAGACCCGCCAAATCCAATGCCAAAATATCACGGTCAGGGTATTCGACAAATTTCATTACTTTACTTCTCTCCAACGACGCCCATCGCGGTGCATCAATGCCAAGGCATCCTCGGGCCCTGCCGATCCATTTGAATATGGCTTTGGCACATCGTTTCTGGATTCCCAGCCTTGGATAATTGGGTCTGTCCACGCCCATGCGGCTTCGACCTCGTCTCCGCGCATAAACAGGGTTTGGTTGCCACGGATCACATCCATGATCAATCGTTCATAGGCGTCTGGCACATCCTCGGCATCGGGGCCCAGCGCATCAGCAAATGTCATATCCAGTGGGACATCCACCAAACGCATTCCGCCAGGTCCAGGTTCCTTGATTGTTACATCCATTGTGATCCCTTCGTCGGGCTGCAACCGAATGACCAATGCGTTTCGGTGGCTGCCTGCATCGGGGCCAAAAATGGAATGTGGTGTTTCCTTGAACACCACGGCAATTTCTGATGTCCGTGCGCGCATCCGTTTTCCAGTGCGCAAATAAAACGGCGTGCCCGCCCAGCGCCAATTGCTGATGTGGGTTTTCAGCGCGATAAAGCTTTCGGTACGCGACCGTGGGTTTTCAACGGCACTGCGATAATCGGGATGTTCGCCATCGGCCTCATATTGGCCCCGCACGATATGGTGGGGCAAAACTGGGTCCAGCGCACGGATCACTTTCAGCTTTTCGTCGCGCACTGCGTCTGGTTCGAATTTCGCGGGCGGTTCCATGGCAATCAGGCATAAAAGCTGCATCAAATGGTTTTGGACCATGTCGCGCATCGCACCTGAGGTATCATAGTATCCCCCGCGTCCCCCAACACCCACGGTTTCAGCAACGGTAATCTGAATATGATCCACGTATTGCGCATTCCACAAGGGTTCGAACAGCATATTGCCAAACCGCACGGCCATCAGGTTTTGGACCGTTTCCTTGCCCAAATAATGGTCAATGCGGTAAATCTGATCTTCGCGGAAATGCTTGGCCAGGGTATCATTCAAGGCGCGTGCAGAGGCCAGATCCTTGCCAAAGGGTTTTTCAACCACAATGCGGCTATCGTCCAAGGCAATTTCATAACCGTGCAACCGTTCGGCCAAATCCCCAAACAATGCCGGCGCGACAGAGAAATAAAACGCCCGCACACAGCCCGTGCGCATTTTTGATTTCAGCATATCCCAGCCGCCAGTGCCCTTGGCATCAATGGGGACATAGGACAAATGTTGCAAAAATTCGTCCACTTCGGCTGTGGTCGCCTGTTTTGGTCCGAATTCTTGGATCGCGTCACGCACCAAATCGCGAAACCCTGTTTCATCCATTTCACTGCGCGCGGCCCCAATGATCTGTGAATCACCGGTCATTTGCCCTGACTGAAACCGACGGAACAAGCCAGGTAAAATTTTGCGCCGCGCCAAATCACCCGTGGCCCCAAATATGACCAAATCAAAGGGATCGACAGGAATCACTCTTGAAACCATTTGCTTGTCCTTTACTGCTTTTAAACTGTTAGCGCTAACGAGCGCTGTTTAATACGAAACATAATCTATGTCCATAATTAGATTATTTTTCACAATCGCGTCATGGCTATTGTGTCAATCATTTGATTTTGTGACAACAGGTGTAAATCGAATAAGGAATGCAACCAAATGCAAAACACCGCGATACCCGCAAATATTGGAAAGTTCCAAGATCCATTGGTCACCGCCAAGGGTGAAGCACGCGCACAGGTCGCACTGACATCGCCCAAAACACTGTGGGTCAATACGGGAACGCTGTGTAATATTGAATGCGTGAATTGCTATATTGAAAGCTCGCCCACGAATGATGCGTTGGTCTATTTTCCACTGTCTGATTTGGAAAACTATCTTGACCAGGTCAAGCAACGTGAATGGCCAATCACCGAAATCGGTTTTACGGGCGGTGAACCCTTTATGAACCCTGAAATGAACGCTATGGCCGAACTGGCTTTGCAGCGTGGATATCAGGTTTTAATCCTAACAAATGCGATGCTGCCCATGATGCGGAAATCTGTGCGCAAAAAATTGGCAGAACTTGCACAGCAATACCCAAACCATTTGACCCTGCGCATATCAATTGATCACCACAACCCAGATAATCACGACAAAGAACGCGGTGAAGGTAGCTTTGCCAAAACAATAGCAGGCATGGAATGGTTACGTGACCAAGGGATCCGTATGGCTGTCGCGGGTCGTACTGTTTGGGGCGAAACCGATGCACAAGCCCGCGAAGGCTACGCCAAACTGTACGATCAGCATGGGTTTGTGATTGATGCCTATGATCCCGGGACGACAGTCCTGTTTCCTGAAATGGATGAAACGGTCGATGTGCCAGAAATCACTACGGCCTGTTGGGACATATTAAACAAATCACCCGATGCTATGATGTGTGCCAGTTCGCGCATGCTTGTGCGTCGTAAAGGAGCCGGACATCCATCAGTACTGGCCTGTACGTTGTTGGCATATGATCCCCAGTTCGAATTGGGCCAAACACTGGCCGAGGCGGAAAAACCCGTACAGCTGAACCACCCCCATTGCGCAAAATTTTGTGTTCTAGGTGGGGCCAGCTGCAGCGCGTGATTGCGGCTGGGCAATCTGCCCGCCCCCCATGGGATGCGCCACACCCGTTGTCATTGGCGCGGAAATCGGCATCCCCCGCGCCACACGCACCGCCAGATAACCAAAGGCCTGCGCCTCAAGCATATCACCATCAAGGCCAACCGCCTCAATGGGGATCACAGGACAGGATAAACCTGCAGATAGGCCCGACATGATGACCGGATTTTTGCGACCGCCCCCTGTCACCCACAGACTGCTGGGCCGTTTGGGCAGTTGCCCCACGGCATGAATAACACTGTCCACCACAATGTGCGTCAGTGTGGCAATAACATCCGCATCCTTTACCCCAGAAAACCAATCCATCACTTGGGCAAAGTCGTCACGATCCAAAGATTTCGGGGCCGGTGCCGCAAAATAATCCAACGCCATTGTCCGTCGCACGACATCTGCATTCATCCGCCCCTGCGTTGCGGTCTGACCATTTTCATCATAGGGCCTGCCAAAGCGCGCCATCATCGCATCATTAATCGGCGCATTTGCCGGCCCCGTATCAAAGGCCAACACGGCCCCATTCTCCGCAGGGTCATCATAGCTGGGGTCAACGTAGGTAATATTGCCAACACCACCCAAATTCAAAACCGCAATCGGTTCCGTCACGCCACAATACTTGGCGCAAGCAAAGTGGAAAAATGGGGCCAACGGGGCCCCTTGCCCGCCATGCGCCACATCGCGACTGCGAAAATCCCACGCCACAGGTAAGCCCAGATGATTTGCCAAAATCTGCCCATTCCCAATTTGATGCGTTCGCCCAGACGCCGGATCATGGGCCAAGGTCTGTCCATGAAATCCCAAAATATCTGCGCTAAACCCCTGCGCTGCCTCGATATGCAACCGTTCTACCAATTGCTGCAGCGGATCCAATTCTGGATCTGGCCAACGCCCCAAACCTGCCTGCAACATTGAACGGTGGTCATCATCATAGGCATGATAGGCACTGCGTCCAAATTCAAAAATTCTGTCGCCATCCGTGACAATTTCGGCAACATCAATGCCATCCAACGACGTTCCCGACATCATTCCCACTGCGCGATATGGCTTTTTTGTAAACATCATCTTTTCCTTGGACCGGTTCCCCGCTATAGACATGGCGCAAACATCTTCACGGGGCAAGCCATGACCTTTAAACCAAAATCTGAATTCCTGAAAATCATGCTAGAACGCGGCTTTGTTGCTGACTGCACCGATTATGCAGGCCTGGACGAGGCATTGGAAAAGGGAGGCATGCCTGCCTATATCGGCTTTGACGCGACTGCCAAATCGCTGCATGTGGGATCGCTGATCCAAATCATGATGCTGCGGTGGTTGCAAAAAACGGGTGGCAAACCGATCACTTTGATGGGCGGCGGCACGACCAAGGTGGGCGATCCCAGCTTTCGTGCTGATGAACGCCCCCTGCTGACACCGGCGCAAATTGACGACAATATTTCGGGTATCAAACGGGTGTTTTCCGCATACTTGTCATATGGCAATGGCGCGTCCGACGCGATGATGATCAACAATGCCGAATGGTTGGATGAATTGAACTACCTCGAATTCCTGCGCGATATTGGCCGCCATTTCAGCGTCAACCGAATGCTATCGTTTGAATCGGTAAAATCGCGACTGGATCGGGAACAATCCCTGTCGTTTCTGGAATTCAACTACATGATCCTGCAGGCCTATGACTTCTTGGAACTGCATAAACGCTATGGCTGCATGCTGCAAATGGGCGGATCAGATCAAATGGGCAACATCATCAACGGCCTCGATCTAACGCGCCGCGCCTGCGATGGACGCGTCTATGGCCTGACATCGCCCCTGCTGACCACATCGGACGGCAAAAAAATGGGCAAATCGCAAAACGGCGCGGTTTGGCTCAATGCCGAAATGCTGTCACCTTATGAATTTTGGCAATTCTGGCGCAATACGACCGATGCGGATGTGGGCCGTTTCTTGAAACTCTACACCGAACTCCCCATCGACGAATGCGACCGCTTGGGTGGGCTACAGGGATCCGAAATCAACGCGGCCAAAGTCGTCCTCGCAAACGAAGTCACCACACTCCTACATGGCGCCGAGGCTGCTGCAGCCGCCCAAGACACCGCACGCCAAGTCTTTGAACAAGGTGGCATCGGCGATGACCTTCCAACCGTCACATTGACAGCGGATGACATCGGCGATGGCATTTCAATCAACCAATTGATTATCAAAGCAGGCCTTGTCAAATCCGGGAAAGAGGCCAAACGCCTGATCGCAGAAAACGGCGCAAGAGTGAATGACGCGCCGCTCTCCTCACCCGGCTTAATGGTCACCGCCGATATGCTGGCGCAACCTCTCAAACTCTCAGCTGGCAAAAAACGCCACGCGCTGGTCGTCTTGGCCTAGTCTTTCATTTTTGCAAAAATACTCACCCCACCTGCGTCAGCAGGTGGGAAATACACCAATTATTGCGCCCCATTTACAAGATGCCAAATCCCATCTGGCCAAAACGCATGAAATGCAAATGCGAACATCACATCATGCGCCACATCCGAACCGTTTTCGGTCTGTACCCTGACAGATCCAACCTCTCGCCCATCGGCTAACTGCGCGGTATCCAATGCCGATGCCTGACCGGCAATCCAACTTATGGTTATCGCGCCTGACGACACCTTGCCCTGATCTTTCACAGCAGCCATTGGCCAAGCATGATTTCCAACACGGATTACCCGTTCCAATGGTGAAATTCCGTGCGGTGGATTTTCGCCTTGATACAAAAACGGATACTGAGCCAAATCATATCCCACATAGGGGTTTTGACCATATCGCCTGTTAAATTCGGGGGTACGCATGACCAAACCGTGGGGATGATCCGCCACGAACTGGGCCCACCCCACCAAATGACTGGGATGCTGGACCAATTTGGTTCCAACCATATCGCCTACAATCGCCTCCCCAATGGCCTGCTGCCACCAGCTTTCGCTTTGGCGATCAAACATAATCATATCCGAATGGCGCAGCTTGCCTGTGACCCCGAACTCTAACACGTCCCCCGCAACGCGCCGATCAAACACCAAGGCTGAATTACACAACGGACAATAGGTCACCGCAATGGGGACCCCGTCCACTATGTCATTCACAATTTCATGCCACATCAGATATCGCAGCGGATAGGCGCGCGCGGGCCCAGTTCCCATTTCGACGACAATCACACCTTCGCGTGGGGCCAGAACGTTATTATTTTGAACGGATTGAAACTTGGGGACATTTAACGCGGGAATTCCGTCTTTGCCTGGTCCGCCCGATCGCACATCGCGCCAATCTGACAGGCTTGTTTTTTCAAAATCTGTCTTTGGCCATTCATAACGCCAAAATGCTGGATCGGCCGAAGCAGACCCAGCCACCAAGAACAGCACATAAATCAAAAACCGCATCACATTACCCCCCTTTATCAGGTCAGGATATCACTGTTTTGCGGATGTGTCTGGGATAGCACGCAATTGTGATTTTGCGTGCTATCTGATTTATTTCACGACGCTGACGGATTTCATCATGTCAGGTTCGCCCAAAACGGACCCATTGCGGCCCTCGCCACGCTTGATGGCATCAACAACATCCATACCTTCGGTCACTTGACCGACGACGGTATATTGACCGTTTAGGAAATACCCTTCGTCAAACATGATGAAAAACTGACTGTTGGCACTGTTTGGGTTTTGCGATCGCGCCATACCGACGACACCGCGATCATAGGGGACGTCCGAAAATTCGGCAGGCAAATCTGGCAATGATGATCCACCACGCCCCGCCATGCGCAAATCTTGGCCCATTTTGCCAAATTCCACATCCCCTGTTTGCGCCATAAACCCGTCGATCACGCGGTGAAACACAACGCCATCATATTGGCCCTGTTTGGCCAATGTGGTGATGCGTTCAACGTGTTTGGGGGCTACATCTTCGAACAAATCAATAACAACGGTCCCATTCGCTACGCCGGATACCTCTATCGCGATGCTATCGGCGACAACGGGTGCCGCCAAACAACATACCAATGCTGCAACCGCTGACTTAAGCATCGGCGGCAACCTTGACCGAAATCATGCGATCGGGCGACACAGGGGGTTCGCCACGGGTGATGGCATCAACAAATTCCATGCCTGAGATCACACGTCCATAAACGGTGTACTGACGGTTTAGGAAATGGTTGTCACTAAAGTTGATGAAAAACTGGCTGTTGGCGCTGTCTGGGTTGGCCGAACGCGCCGCACCCAATGTGCCACGATCATGGGGAATGCCAGAAAATTCAGCCTTAAGGTTGGGCAAATCGGACCCACCTGTTCCCGCCATCCGCAGATCAAAATCCTGTTCCATATTGCCGTGTTTTACATCGCCTGATTGCGCCATAAAGCCATCGATCACACGGTGGAAACACACATTGTCATATGCACCTGAACGGGCCAATTCCTTCATCCGGTCACAATGGCCGGGTGCGATATCGGGTAACAATTCAATAATGACGGTTCCATCCTTAAGTTCCATCAAAATTGTGTTTTCTGGATCTTTAATTTCGGCCATGTGGCAGACTCCTTTGGTTTTGATTTGCATAGATACCTAAGCTGGTTTAATCCAAGGAACAAGATGCACAAGGCGGCAATCGTCAATATCTCACCCTTACAGGCACAAAGGAAACGGTCATGGCTTGGAAAACACTCGATGATTTCGATTTGTCAGGAAAACGCGTTTTAACGCGGGTCGATATCAACGTCCCGATGAAGGATGGCGAAATCACCGACCACACACGGATTGAAAAAATTGTTCCAACCGTGACGGATATACTGGCCAAAGGGGGCATGCCAATATTGCTGGCCCATTATGGCCGCCCCAAGGGCGAACGCCGTGACGATATGAGCCTGCGCCATTTGCGCAGCGCGTTAGAAGAACACATCAAAGCGCCCGTGACATTTGTTGCCGAAACCGTGGGTCCTGCGGCAACCGCCGCGGTCAGCACCATGCAACAGGGTCAGGTGTTATTGTTGGAAAACACTCGTTTCCAATCCACAGAAGAGGCAAATGATCCCACACTCTCTGCGGATTTGGCCGCTTTGGGCGATATTTACTGCAACGATGCCTTTTCCGCAGCGCACCGCGCCCATGCGTCCACCGAAGGTGTCGCGCGTTTACTGCCGTCCTGTGCGGGCCGTTTGATGCAGGCCGAACTTAGCGCGCTTGAGGCGGCATTAGGCGCGCCCAAACGCCCTGTTGTGGCCATTGTCGGTGGTGCGAAAGTATCAACCAAGCTGGAACTGCTGGGCAATTTGGTGGGCAAGGTCGATCATTTGGTCATCGGCGGCGGCATGGCAAACACATTCCTAGCGGCCCAAGGACTGGATGTTGGCGCATCACTGGCCGAACATGATATGACGCAAACCGCGCGTGATATTCTGGCCAAGGCAGACAGCAGTGATTGCACAATTCATTTACCCTGTGATGTTGTGGTCGCCCGCGAATTCAAGGCGCAGGCCGCGCATGATACGGTTCCAGCGGCGCAATGCCCCAGCGATGCTATGATTTTGGATGCGGGACCTGAAACCATCGCAAGCCTGAAATCCGTCTTTGACAGCTGCAAAACGCTGATCTGGAATGGCCCACTTGGGGCCTTTGAATTGGACCCGTTTGACGCGGCAACAAATGCCGCGGCCGAACATGCAGCCGCATTGACCCAATCGGGGGCGTTGATTTCTGTAGCCGGTGGCGGTGACACGGTTGCCGCGCTAAACAAATCGGGTGCGGCTGGGCAGTTTAGCTATATCTCGACCGCGGGTGGCGCGTTTTTGGAATGGATGGAGGGCAAGACATTGCCCGGTGTTGCCGCGCTTTCGTAATTGCACAAAACCACATCATTTCAGGATCAAGGCCCAAGTTTCGGGCCTTTTTCATTTCTGTTGATCGGTGATAGCGCAACCACGATTGCCACATAGAATAAGTTTCGCTAGGGACTTTGTGAAACCAGTTACAATACCGGAGCATCACGATGTCAGCCCTACCCACCGCAGAACACCAAAAGCAAATTGAAACAATTAAATCCGGCGCCGGCTTTATTGCAGCACTGGATCAAAGCGGCGGATCAACCCCTAAGGCCTTGGCGCTTTATGGTGTCGCTGAAAACGAATATTCGAACGATGCCGAAATGTTCGATCTGATCCATCAAATGCGCCGCCGCATTATCACATCACCTGCATTTAACGGCGAACGTGTCCTAGGCGCCATCTTGTTTGAAATGACAATGGATCGCGATATTAACGGCACCCCTACGGCGCAATATCTATGGCAAACATGCGGTGTCGTGCCATTTTTGAAAGTCGACAAAGGCCTAGCAGACGCGGAAAATGACGTAAAACTGTTAAAGCCAATGCCTGATTTGGATGCATTGCTTGCGCGTGCCGTAGACAAGCAAATCTTTGGTACAAAAATGCGCTCGGTCATTGATGGTGCGAATGAAACCGGCATCCGCGCGGTCGTGGACCAACAATTCGAAATTGGTCTGCAAATCTTAGAACATGGATTGATCCCGATCATCGAACCAGAGGTGACGATTTCGATTGCCGACAAATCCCAAGCAGAACAGATGTTGTGCGCAGCAATCTTAGAACGCTTGAATGCGCTGCCCGACGATAAAAATGTCATGCTTAAATTGACATTGCCTGAAACGCCCAACCTTTATGCGCCATTGGTCGAACATCCACGCGTACTGCGCGTTGTTGCGCTGTCGGGTGGATATTCCATGCAAGAGGCAAACACACGTCTGGCCCAAAACCGTGGTATTATCGCGTCATTTTCGCGGGCATTGACCGAAACACTCAGCGCGCAACAGACGGATGACGAATTTAACGCGGCATTGGACACAGCAATCCAAGGCATATACGACGCGTCAAACGCATAAGCACCTAAATTTCGCGTATTTTTCAAATTGAACCCGCCCCAAAGGCGGGTTTTTTCATTTTTTTTCATTAGAGGGATTCACAAAACGAATCACTTGTGACATAGTCACCGAATAACCCCGAAAATACGGGGGACCATTGAGGCAAACCATGAGCAAGAGAAATACACCACCATGGGGAATGTTGGGGGCTTTTGCCCTTGCATTGGCGCTAAGCCTGTATTTCACTTTTGCGGCGGTACAGGGCGACTACGGCCTGTTCCGCCGTGCAGAAATCATCGCGCAGAACAACAAACTTCAATCCGATCTGGACCGCCTATCACGGCAAGTGGCCCGTATGGAAAATCTGACCCGCAGAATGTCAGATGATTACCTAGATCTGGATTTACTGGATCAACAGGTACGCGATATTTTGGGCCAAGTGCGTCCCGATGAAATCATCATTCAATAAAACGCGCATCTAATACCAAACATTCCCAATTTTTCCGTCTGGAACACGGACGCAAAGCCATGGCCATCGGGGTACACGCATGCAGTTTGCGCATAACTGGCATGCAACAAAAATTTTTTCTCGCAACAGCAAGAATTTTCATGTAAGAGATAGTTTAACACTAAACTATTTTTCACGAGGGTGTTCAGATGGCTGTTAAAAAAAGCTCGGCCAAACCGAATGTATCGGCCGAAGAGCTAACAAAATATTACCGCGATATGTTATTGATCCGGCGTTTCGAAGAGAAAGCCGGCCAATTATACGGTATGGGTCTTATCGGTGGATTTTGCCACCTCTATATCGGCCAAGAGGCCGTCGTTGTCGGCCTTGAGGCCGCCGCCGAAGAAGGTGATAAACGCATCACATCCTATCGCGATCACGGCCACATGCTGGCCTGCGGAATGGAAGCAAACGGCGTGATGGCCGAGCTGACTGGCCGCGAAGGTGGTTATTCCAAGGGCAAAGGCGGATCCATGCATATGTTTTCCAAGGAAAAACATTTCTATGGTGGCCACGGTATCGTTGCAGCACAGGTTCCGCTAGGGGCGGGCTTGGCATTTGCTGACAATTACCTTGGAAATGGACGCGTCACATTTACATATTTTGGTGATGGGGCCGCAAACCAAGGTCAGGTCTATGAAACCTTTAACATGGCAGCCCTATGGAAATTGCCCGTTATTTTCGTAATCGAAAACAACCAATATGCTATGGGCACATCGCAAAACCGATCAACATCGTCACCCGACATCTATACACGTGGTATTGCATTTGGCATCCCGGGCGAGGCAGTCGATGGTATGGATGTCTTGGCCGTGAAAGCCGCGGGTGAAAAGGCTGTCGCCCACTGCCGTTCGGGCAAAGGCCCCTATATCCTGGAAGTAAAGACCTATCGCTATCGCGGGCATTCCATGTCAGATCCGGCAAAGTACCGGACCCGTGAAGAAGTTCAAAAAATGCGGGATGAACGTGATCCGATCGAAAACGTACGTTCAATGTTATTGACTGGCGGCCATGCGTCCGAGGATGATTTGAAATTGATCGATAAAGAGATCAAAGAAGTCGTAAACGCATCCGCAGAATTTGCCAAAACCAGCCCAGAGCCCAGCTTGGATGAGCTGTGGACAGATATCTACGCATAAGGAGACGAAGACTATGGCAACCGAAATTCTTATGCCTGCCCTATCCCCAACGATGGAGGAAGGCACATTGGCCAAATGGTTGGTCAAAGAGGGTGACACAGTAAAATCTGGCGACATCATCGCCGAGATTGAAACCGACAAAGCGACGATGGAGTTCGAAGCCGTCGACGAAGGCATTATCGGCAAAGTCCTAATTGCCGAAGGCACAGCAGACGTCAAGGTAAACACCCCCATCGCCATTTTGGTCGAGGACGGCGAAACCGTATCAGACTTGGCCGCAGCCCCTGCCCCAGCGGCAGCCGCAGCCGCGCCAGTTGAAACCGCACCTGCCGTTGCAGCAGCCCCCGCCGCGGTTGAGATTGTATCAAACGCATCGCCCGATTGGCCCGAAGGCACCGAATTGAAACAACAAACCGTCCGCGAAGCATTGCGCGACGCGATGGCCGAGGAAATGCGCCGCGACGAAACAGTGTTTTTGATGGGCGAAGAGGTTGCTGAATACCAAGGCGCCTATAAAATTTCCCAAGGGATGCTGGATGAATTCGGATCAAAGCGCGTGATCGACACACCTATCACTGAACACGGTTTCGCGGGTATCGGTGTGGGCGCCGCATTCGGTGGTTTGCGCCCGATTGTTGAATTCATGACCTTTAACTTTGCCATGCAGGCGATCGACCATATCATCAACTCGGCCGCGAAAACGCTGTATATGTCGGGTGGTCAAATGGGTGCACCCATGGTGTTTCGGGGTCCAAATGGTGCCGCTGCCCGCGTGGGTGCACAACACAGCCAAGATTACGCCGCATGGTATGCACAGATCCCGGGACTTAAGGTCGTTATGCCTTACTCCGCCTCTGATTACAAAGGGTTGATGAAAACCGCGATCCGCGATGATAACCCTGTAATTTTCTTGGAAAATGAAATCCTTTATGGTCGTTCTTTTGACGTCCCTGTTATGGATGATTTCACAATTCCATTCGGCAAAGCACGCATTTGGCGCGAAGGCAGCGATGTAACCATCGTGTCATTCGGTATCGGTATGACATATGCCCTAGAGGCGGCCGACAAATTAGCCGCAGACGGCATCTCCGCAGAAGTCATTGATTTACGGACATTGCGCCCCATCGATTATGACACGGTAATTGCGTCTGTGATGAAAACAAATCGCTGCATCACCGTAGAAGAAGGCTGGCCGGTTGGATCCATTGGCAACCATCTGTCTGCCACCATCATGGAACGTGCCTTTGATTATTTGGACGCGCCCGTCATCAATTGCACCGGTAAAGACGTGCCCATGCCATATGCTGCGAATTTGGAAAAACATGCGCTGATTACAACTGACGAAGTTGTCGCCGCGGCAAAACAAGTGACCTATCGCTAGGAGGAACAGATATGCCAACAGAAATTCTGATGCCCGCCCTTTCCCCTACGATGGAGGAAGGCACATTGGCCAAATGGCTGGTCAAAGAGGGTGATACCGTATCATCAGGCGATATTATCGCTGAAATCGAAACCGACAAAGCAACGATGGAATTCGAAGCCGTCGACGAAGGTGTGATTGGTAAAATCTTGATCACCGAGGGCAGCGAGGGTGTCAAAGTAAACACCCCTATCGCCGTACTGTTAGAAGACGGCGAAACCGCGGATGATATGGCCAAGTCTGCCACAGCACCGACCAATGCTGCTGCGCCTGAAACGGCGCCGGTTGTCGCACCTGTTGCCGCTGCACCTGCCGCGCCCGCACCCGCTGCACCATTGCAAGATGGGGCACGCGTTTTTGCGTCCCCCCTAGCCCGCCGCATCGCTGCGGACAAAGGTTTGGATTTAACACAGATCAACGGCTCGGGGCCGCGTGGGCGAATTGTAAAAGCGGATGTACTGTCAGCAACCGCAACAACCACGACAACGCCCGCAGCTTCTGCCTCTGCGAGCCCAGCGGCAGCATCCGCAATCACCGCGCCTAGCGTGTCGGCTGATGCAATCGCCAAACTCTATGCGGATCGCGAATATACCGAAATCCCCCTAGACGGCATGCGCAAAACAATTGCTGCGCGTCTGACCGAGGCGAAGCAAACCATACCGCATTTCTATCTGCGCCGCGATATTCGCATTGATGATTTGCTGTCATTCCGCGCACAGATCAACAAGCAGTTGGAATCACGCGGCGTGAAACTATCGGTGAACGATTTCATCATCAAAGCCTGCGCCAACGCATTGCAGGCCGTGCCTGCGGCCAATGCGGTTTGGGCGGGCGACCGCGTCTTGCAACTGACGCCATCTGATGTGGCCGTTGCCGTCGCAATCGAAGGGGGATTGTTTACCCCTGTGTTGAAAGACGCAGATAAAAAATCATTGTCCGCGCTGTCATCCGAAATGAAAGATTTGGCAGCACGCGCACGTGACAAAAAATTGGCGCCCCATGAATACCAAGGCGGCAGTTTTGCAATTTCCAACCTAGGGATGTTCGGCATCGATAACTTTGACGCAGTCATCAATCCACCGCACGGGGCCATTTTGGCTGTTGGCGCTGGTGTGAAAAAACCGGTTGTCTCTGCGGATGGGTCCTTGGGTGTCGCAACAGTGATGTCTGTCACATTGTCTGTTGATCACCGTGTTATTGATGGCGCCTTGGGGGCACAGTTGCTGCAATCCATTGTCGATGGGTTGGAAAACCCAATGGGCATGCTGGCATAACAATTTCGGGGGGCCACTGGCCCCCCAATATTTTACAAATCCCTTGATCGCACAACCAAAGTTGTTGCCATTAAATCATGCAGTGTTTGGGATCGTAGCGTAAATAATGCAGCCAAATACCCGTATCCAAGCCACTGAAGCGTCAAAATAAAACCGAATTGACGCAATACGGCTTTGCCAAAGCTCAAGCGTTCGCCAACCTGATCCACAATGGCAATGCCAAAGATTTTCATCCCTAACGTCCCCTGCCACGACGAGCTGAAAAAGGCCGCAAATACAAAAAAATTCATTACAATAAGAACCAAAAATTCAATCAGCAGTGCCCGAGCCATCTGTTCATCTTTGACGGCAAGACTGAATGGGGCTGCAAACACGAAGCTATGGATCGTTAATGCAATCCCCCCTAGGCAAGCGAGATCAACGACCGCTGCAAGAACACGTCGCCACAAAGCCGCCGGCCTAAGTGGCCCATAGTCAACGTCACGTTTAGACAGCGAATAGGTCAATGCGATTGTCGTAAGTAAGTAAAAAATGCACAGGGCGATCAACCATAGTTCTGGGTTATCTCAGAGAAATTGTGAAACACTTGACTCTTTCAGCATATTGCCACCTTAAAATCTTGGGTCGTATTTTGGTTGCATGTCTTGCTCGGGCACAGCATTTTCCCCAGACAGTTTTCCCGTCCATATATTGGAAGTCTGTCTGGTCCGTTTCGATTGTGGCGCCTGAATGACCAACGTTTTGGCCAACACATCATGTAACGCCACTTTCTGTCGCGTAACGCCTGCCAAAAGATAACCAAAGGTAAAGGTTAAATAATTGAAAAAACAGCAGAACAACCGTAAATAAGCCCTTCCAAGGCTAATTCCTTGCCCGCTCCTGTCGACAACTTGTATGCCCATGGCCAGTTTTCCAGGGGTCGCTTTCAGCTCAGAGCTTTCAAATACTGCAAAGTAAGTTAAATAAAGGAAAGTTGACATTAATGACAATATGACACTGGGTCGAGCATACACAAGCTTTTGGTCTGGCACAATCGCACCAAAAACAAAAATAAGTACCAGCACGCTAGAACACACAGAAATGATCGTCGTGTCTATATAGTATGCCCCACAACGTTGCCAAAACCCGGCATATTGAAATTCATCCATGTCGTCGGGCTGCGGGCCATGAGATAAGAATGCAAATATACCAAACAAAGCCACAAGAAGAAAAAAGAATGTAACTATAAACGTCATTGGCTACCCCTCGCACTTGTAACTCTCTCTAAGATAGAAAAGACTTGGGCGAAATTATGACAAATATTCAATAAAGTACGTCTAATGCGATCCCGAAAAGACATTTACCAAAATAACACCTGAAACGATCATCACCATTCCAAGGACAGCCTGCCATTGCAGCTGTTGGGCATATATAAAATATCCAAGACAGGTAATCAAAAATACGCCCATGCCTGACCAGGTCGCATAAACAATTGCCAATGGAATATCGCGCAAGGCCAGCGTTAATAGATAAAAGGACACCGAATAGCTTGCAATGGTGGCTATGGTTGGCAAGGGACGTGTGAAATTTTGCGTCGCCGGCAATAATGCAGTTCCCGTCACTTCGAACATAACTGCAATTGCTAAAAAAACATAGGCCATACCCAAGGCTATCGTGCAACCGGTCCTAGGGTCAATATGCAATCACTCTGCGTTCTTTGGCCAAGTCTCCATTCGGGTCGCAAGTCCGACTTTACCACGGGATTGCATTTGGTTTTTCACACTTTCAAAATCAGATTGCGCCTTGTTTTGCCCAAGTTTGGCCTTGGCTTCGATCCGATCGATGTCAAACCGAATGGCAACGATTTCAGCAAGTTTAGCGTCTATATATTCGCGCGGGGCATCGCGCATTTTCCATTCACGCGATTGATCTGTTTTTTGTTCATGTAATTTGGTCAATTGACCAACAACTGCGCGTTTGGTTTTGACATCATGATCAAAAAACAATCGCCCATGCATGTGGACCACCTGGTAATTCCATGTCGGAACCTGTTGATGTGTTTGGTGTTTTGACGGATACCAGTTCGGCGAAATATAGCTGTTTTCTGCCTGAAACACAAAAGCTGCCCCTGTCCCGTTTTCCAAAGTGCGGTGCATATCATTGGCCAGAGCAATATGTCCGATAAGACTATTGTCCACCCACATCATCGGTAAATGATTTATCTCAAAGCCGTGACAATTCTGCGCAATACAACATCCTAATGGAAAACAATCCACCAATGATCGAATTTCCGTCATATCCGTTTCAGAAAAATGAACTGGCGTATACATGTCGTATCCTTTGACCTTGTGAACACAGCAGACGTAATTCAATCTCTGGGATTTTCATTTTTATACAACCCCAAAACGACAAAAGCCCGCGTAACCGCGGGCTTTTGAAATTTGGAAACACGTCCAGATTAACGCTTTGAGAACTGGAACGAACGACGCGCTTTTGGCTTACCGTATTTTTTACGTTCAACAACGCGGCTGTCGCGTGTTAGGAAGCCTGCGGCTTTCAACGCGCCACGCAACGATGGATCATACAGTTGCAATGCTTTGGAAATGCCGTGCTTAACCGCACCAGCTTGACCGGACAGACCACCGCCAGAAACGGTTGCCATAACGTCGAATTGATCTTCGACACCAGCAACTTGGAATGGTTGACGCAGGATCATTTGCAAAACAGGGCGTGCAAAATATGCGGCCATTTCTTTGCCGTTTACAGTTACTTTGCCTGAACCTGGTTTGATCCAAACGCGTGCAACTGCGTCTTTACGTTTACCAGTCGCATAAGCGCGACCCAATGCATCACGAACGGGTTCACGAGGAGCGGCAACTTCTACAACGGCTTCGCCGCCTGCAACAGTTTCCAGATCGCTCAAGGATTTGATTTCTTCAGCCATTATTTCGCCACCCGAGTGTTTTTAGAGTTCATGGATTTTACGTCCAGCACTTCTGGTTGTTGTGCTTCGTGACCATGTTCTGCGCCTGCATAAACACGCAGGTTCGTCATGATCTGACGGCTTAGACGGTTGCCTGGCAACATACGCTTAACAGCTTGGATCACAATGCGCTCAGGATGGGCGCCGTCCAGAATTTGCTGTTTTGTGCGTGACTTGATGCCACCTGGGTGACCAGTGTGCCAGTAAAAGTTTTCCTGACGCTTGTTACCAGTCATCTGGATTTTGTCCGCATTGATAATGATGACGTTGTCACCACAATCCATATGAGGCGTAAAGGATGCTTTGTGCTTGCCGCGCAAACGCATCGCAACAATTGACGCCAAACGACCCAGAACGATGCCTTCGGCGTCGATCAGGATCCATTTTTTGTCGATGTCTGCGGGGGTTGCAGAGAATGTTTTCATCGAAGGTTACCCTTGGTTCTATAGTTTCTGCAAAACGGATTGAACCGTCTTGACTGTGATGGGCGGGTTATATCGATTGTTTGCGCGCAGTCAAGGGCGCGCCATCAATATAAATCTTGCAAAAACAATGTCTTAAAAAATAGGTATTAAAATACCCCATAATAATGCGGCATAACGTATTAAAATCATGCCGCATAACGCTTGTCACCGCCAGAATGGCTGTTTGCTTTCCTCATAGGCCTGCGCTCGGGTTATTCCGATGTCACGCAATTGATCATCCGTCAAGGCGGCCAATCTGATCCGCGTGCGATGATTGCGACGCCATTTGCACAACACCACCGTCAACACCAAAGTCCAATGCGCCATGACCGGCAGCGTTTGCAACTGCGCCAGTTCCGATAACAGGGATTGGTGTCTTGAGATATGTGGTGTCATGTACTTATTCCTTAATTGTACCGATACACTAATATTTACTTTCGTCTTATTGCTGATGCTTTAGTAATACAATTTTCAAAAACAAAACATTGTACTGGATACAATAATCATGCAACCAAACCGTGCAAAATACGTCTCGTTGATAAACGTAATCCTGAAACAAATTGAAAATGGCACATTAAAACAAGGGGATAAATTGCCATCGGTGCGCAATCTGGCCTTTGATATGCAGGTGACTCCTGGGACCGTTGCACGTGCATACAAGGAATTGATCGATCAAAATATCCTTGAGGCGCGTGTCGGTGATGGGACGTTTGTACAGAAATACAAAGCCGCTGTATCGCATACCCCCTCGGATCAACTGTACCTTTTGTCCCCCCGCCTGCCCGACATCGGACAAGTTGCGATTTTGCGGCGTGGGTTTATCGAATTCGGCAATTCCGCTGGCTTTAATGAATTGATGTCCTATCCGCAGCGTATGGATACAGCCACGCTTCAGGCCTCATATCTGCGGTTTATCCGTGACGTTCCCTTGGGCCAAACCACCGCCCAGGATGTGGTCATGACCCATGGTGGACAACATGGCGGTGTCACGGCCCTTCAGGCCATTCGCCAGCATAAACAAGGTGATGTCATCACAGAGGATTTGTCCTATCCCGGATTTCGCCATGCAGCCGAATTATCCGGCAC